>Ga0163149_10001102_pt1 | contig 34909 bp, 29 predicted proteins | sample OliLakLV19MP5G1_FD_148604 | JGI IMG/M metagenome (GOLD analysis project Ga0163149, IMG submission 148604) | Freshwater microbial mat bacterial communities from Lake Vanda, McMurdo Dry Valleys, Antarctica - Oligotrophic Lake LV.19.MP5.G1 | ecosystem: Environmental > Aquatic > Freshwater > Lake >... | reverse complement strand
GCCTTGTTTAGGGCTTTGCTTAATGTTTGCGCAACGAGTAGGCTTCGCTTTTTCTGCGCAGACCCCGCATTGCGACAAACATAGCAAAGGACAAACAAGCTTGAAGTGATAGCCCGATAAGGTGCCCAAATAATAAAAATACTTTTTGAGGTTCGACTAGATACGTAAGATGCCATAGCAAGAACAATAGAAAAAACTAAATAATCCCTACTTCTGTTTGCTTTACCCAACCTTCGTTTCCGTTATCGAGTTTAATTAAAACCCAATCGCTGTTGGCTTCCACAATGCGCACTTTGGTGCCTTCGTGCAAAGCAAATTTCATAGTAGCACCTGAATTTGGTTCGTTGGTAATCTTCACTTCCTTTAAGAGTATAATAGCGAATTTATTTTCCTTTTTTGCATTCAAAGCCGAGCTGCCGAATAAATAAACAGCTATAAAAGCAACGAGTGCAATGATGGAGAATACAAATGAAATTCGCTTTACAATAACAATTCCCGAATGAATGAATGTAAAAAACAAGATACATGTTACAACCACTAAGGCAATGCTAAACCATGCCCAACAATCCGTTGAAACAACATTTACAACATTTGATCGAACCGCATTAATGAAAAAATTCTCTTTCGCATCTATCTTATCAATGGTTTTGGCCGCTGCAATTCCCAAATTTATTTGAACATCTTGGTCGTTTGGATCTAATTTCCTCGCCATTTCATAATAGTAAATGGCGTAACCCAATTCCTTATTACGGTAATATGAATTCCCCAAATTAAAATACAGCTCGTACGACTTATTGCCCTCGTTGATCAATTTTTGGTAATACGAAATGGCTTCTTTGTAATTCTTATTATCGTAAGCTTTTTCAGCCTTTTGAATAAGATCGTTTGAAAAGGAAGCATTTACTATTCCTAACACAAAAATAAATATGATCGCTATTTTCTTCATGCCTTTTTAATATTCAAGTCTTCCTCTATTCCTGTTATCAAATGAATGGTATCGTCGTAAACTTCTTTTAAATTTCCACTTACAGCTCCGGGTGCGTATTTTGCGTACTCACTCGTTTCAATGGTTTTCATTAGCTTTTCAATTTTTTCGGAATTTACTTTACGAGAGCTCAAAACGTTTTTTACATTTTCTTTTGAAACATCTGCCAATGGCATATTTAATTTATTACTTAAATAATTATTAATGGCCATTAGGATCTCGGTATAAAATTCATCCTTACTATTTGCTTGCATTAATTTTTCAGCATTCACCAATTGCTTTTTTGCCACTTTAACGGCCTTGCGTTCTTTTACAGCAATTACATCACTATTGTTTTTTATATAATTGCTTCTAAACATCAATCCCAATATCAGCGCAAGAAATGGCGTGGTTAATAATAAAATATGACTACTAGAATTAAAGAACTCGGTGCTTGAACGCGTCATACTAAAATCACCTTTTTTAATATAGCGAATATCATTTTCTGTTTCCTTTACATTGTTTTGTGGATTATACACTTGCGCGCCTGTACTATTTGGATCGGGGGGCAACACTTTAATAGCAATTTTTGGTGAAGGAATAGTAATGTACTTTTTTGAATCCAGATCAAAATATGAGAAATCTAAATTTGATAATTGATAGTCGCCTTCTTGTCTCGGAATAATTAAATAATCATACGTTCTTGAATTTGCTCCTTCGCTCATTTTTGGCTCGTAGGTTTCAAACGATTCGGGCAGATCCAATTTTGGAGCATCTATCAACTTTACATTTCCTTTACCGCTAATGGTTACCTTTAAATTAAATGCATCGTTGGCTTTTAAACTTTGTCGGCTGGTTTCAACTTTATATCCAAAATTTCCTACAGCGCCATTAAAATTAGCAGGTCTTCCCTCTGCCGGAAGATCTATTACATCTAATGTTACAACTCTACTTTTTGCTTTTACAGCCATATCTTCAAAACCGCTTGCTCCAAAAAACTGCTCAAATATATTACGTGGTTTTGCATTGGTTTGCTTTCTTATCACTACTTCTCCTTCAATTGGCAGTAAACTTATTTTACCACTTTTGTTTGGTGAAGCTATATTTCTAAAGATCTCGAATGTATAATAATTTACACCATCCAAATTCTCAACAGCTGTTTGCTTACCACTTGTAGAAGGTAATGTTTGCGACCAAAAACTTTCATACGTTGGTGGATTGAATTTTTGAAAGGCAATGATCTGGTGACGCGAATATACTTTTTGTGAGATCATTATTTGTTCGCCCAAAAAACATTTGCTTTTGCTTAATGTTGTTTTTATAAATACGTCTGCTCCGTCGGGCTTGCCACTTGTAGTCGTTGCTTGATTCGCCTGTGGCGTTCCTTTGGTAGCTTCAATAGTAATAGGCGTTGATGTTAATTTATTTCCACCCATACTCATTGTAGCAGCACCAATTACCAATTTTCCTTCCTTTTTAGGAATTAATAAATACGCGAGCGTTAACGATTCCGAAACCTGGCCGTTTACATTCTGCCTCATCGAACTTTGATTTGGTCCGCTCGCAACTTCAAAATCCTTAAAATTTGGCGCCGTAAATTCCGCCTGACTCAAACTACTTGCACTCATAATAAAAGCGCACTCGAACATCTGACCAACTTGTACCGTTTTTGCATTTACCTGTGCATAGAATTTTTGAGCGCTCCCATCAAAATAAAATACAACACTAAGTATGAGTGCTATAAAATATTTTATTTTGTTTACGAAATTCATTAATTCAATTTACATCTATTTTCTATGAGCGTGCTCGGTGTCTTCGTTAAGTTTTACTAAAAATCTACCAATCCTTATCCGGATCTGATTTTGAAGCATCTTCCTGTTTTTGCTTTCTCTTATCTTGAGTCTTTTTCTCAGCATTCATTAAAGCCTTTAGTAAACGTTCAGCATCTTCTTTACTTATTTTTTGTTGCTGCTGTTGCTTCTGATCCTGATTTTTTTGTTGATCTTGACTTCCACCACCCTTATTTTGTTTTGGAGGACGATTTTTTAAAGCGTAGGCTAAATTATAACGTGTTGCTTCATCTTTAGGATCGAACTTTAATGATTTTTTGTAAGCAGTTATGGCTTGATCCCAATCTTTTTTTTGCAAATAGCAATTACCGATATTATGCCATGCTCTGTGAAGTGTGTCTTTATCAGAAACGGTATTAGCAATAATGGCAAAGTTTTGAGCAGCTTCTTGGTAAACCAAATTTGCGAGCGAATCGGGGCTCACTTTTTGTTTGCCTTGCAAAATTCCCATTTTAGTATTTTTAATTTCTCCGGCATTGCGATACATAGCATTACCTAAATTAAAATTGGCCTTATAATTTTTTGGATTCACTTTAAGTGCTTCGCGATACGAACTGGTTGAATGAACGTAGTTTGAATCGAAATACTGATTATTTCCTTGGTAGATCAATTTGGCATCCTCTTGCGAATAAGCATTGCCAGCGAATAGTATAGCCGTCGCAAAGAACAACTTAATCATGATTGAAGTTGTTAACTTATTTGTATAGACTCTTTGATGCATTTCCAAATAGGTTTAATTTTTTGAACCATTCACTTACGCGTTCACTAATAAAAAATTCTATCACAAATAAAAATAAAGCCAATGACAAGAACCATTGAAATTGATCTTCGTAATCGGTAAACATTTTTGTGTCGATCTTTGATTTTTCCAATTCATCTACTTTACTCAAAATTACTTTCATTCCAAGGTCGCTTTGGCTTGCCTGTACGTAAACCCCATTTCCCTTTGCTGCAATTGATTTTAAGATCTCTGAGTTAAGCTTTGTGATGATCGTTTGCCCGGCTTTATCTTTTCTGTAACCTTTTACAACGCCATTTTCCATTAACGGAATTGGCACACCGCTTTCTGAGCCAATACCAATGGTATTGATCATTATTCCTCTCTTGCCAGCTTCTTCTGCAGCTAATATGGCATCTACTTCATGATTCTCACCATCCGTAATTAAAATGATAGCCTTGTTTTTCCCTTCATCTTTACCAAACGATTCTACAGCTTTTGTAATTGCTGCGTAAACATTTGTTCCTTGCACCGGAACCATTTTTGTATTGATAGATGATAAAAATAATTTGGCCGCGCCATAATCACTTGTTATTGGTAATTGCACATAGGCTTCGCCTGCAAAAATGATCAAGCCTAATCGATCCCCTTCTAAACCATCTATCATTTTTTCTAGAGCATACTTTGCTCTTTCCAAACGATTTGGCGTAAGATCTTGTGCCAACATACTATTGCTAACATCTAAGCAAACAATAAGGTCGGCACCTTCGCGCTTAACTTCGGCTAACTTACTTCCAGTTTGCAAATTACATAAGGCCAAGATCAAACTACTAAACGCCAAACAAAACAGCACAATTTTTACAATACGCTTTCGAGTGCTTGAGTATGGGATCAAGGCATTTACCAAATTCTTATCTCCTAATTTTTTTATTTTCTTACTTCGGTAGGCAAAATACCATATTGCCAATAGTACAAATACCCCTATTGAAATAAAGCCATAGAAATAATCGGCATGTTCGAACTTATACATTATGGCACGCATTTAAAAATGGTATATCGTAAAATAAATTCAAGCAACAATAATATGGCTGCCGTTAGAGCAAATGGCAAAAAATGCTCTGCTTTATTGGTAAAACTTTTTTCGCTGGTAATGGTTTTTTCCATTTTGTCAATTTCCCTTGAAATGGTAATTAAACTTTCTTTATTGGTAGCCCTAAAATACTTTCCGCCGGTCATGTTCGAAATGTCAGTCATTACTTTCTCATCTATCTCCACATCAACATAATCGTACTCATATTCTCCCTGAGCGTAAATTGCTACTGGCTGTAAAGCTTTTCCCTTTGATCCAACTCCAACACAATACACGCGCACGCCAAATGTTTTTGCTAATTCTCCGGCAGTTAAGGGAGCAACTTCCCCCATATTACTTACACCATCACTTATTAAAATAACCACTTTACTTTTTGCCTTACTTTCTTTTATACGTGCAACAGCATTGGCCAATCCCAAACCAATGGCAGTTCCTTGATCAAGCATACCGGCTTTCACTTGCTCGAACATATTCTTCAAAATTTTATGGTCGCTTGTAATAGGACATTGCGTAAATGCTTCTCCGCCAAATAGCACTAAACCAATTCTGTCGTTAGGGCGAACCTCAATAAAATCCATCATTACATCTTTAGCCACTTCCATTCGGTTAGGCTTAAAATCTTTAGCTAACATAGATAATGAAACGTCCATGCTCAAAACAATGTCAATTCCTTCAGTCTTTGAATCTTTCCAACTACTTCTCGATTGCGGACGAGCAATAGCAGCTATTATAAACACGAAAGCAAATACTCGTAGTGCAAAAAGTAAGTGTCTGAATTTTGCCCGTAAAGGTTGCTTAATGCCTTTTAAAAGACTGAAAGTAGAAAAATTAAATTCTCCTTCCATGCTTTTCAAGCGCCAAATATACCATGCGATCATTACAGGTATAATGAGTAATAACCAAAACCAATGCTTCTCAGCAAACTGTATGTCGCCTAAAAATTCTGTCATGGGTTTTGATCGTTGTTTACATCTGTTTCAGGAGTTTTCGCAATTGGTTCTTCTACGATCGTAATTACCTCTTCACGTTTTGTACCATTCACAAAATCAAAAGCGTTTTGCAAAGTTAAAGCATGCTCTTTCTCTATAGGTATCACTTTCGCGAACTTTACAAAATCGGCCAAGTTCAACATTACTTGTAATTTTTCTTTACTCACGTAGTCAATTACCTGACTTTTCATCATACTCAATAATTCATCTGTTGTACTTTCAAGCGCCATAATGCCATAGCGTTCTTCAATATATAAACGAATCGTATCGGTTATTTCGGAGTAATATTCTTTTGTTTTGTTCTCTTTCCAGATCTGAGTTTCTTGTATTCTTTCAAGCGAAGCAAGAGCTGTAATGTGCGCAGGGATTTTTGGTTTTTCAGGCTCAATTATTTTATTCGCCAAACGTTTGTTGCGATAATAAATAAATAAAGCAATGGCCGCAATAAAAACTAAAGCAGCAATTCCCCAATAGAAATACTCTTTGTACCAAAGCCAACGAAATTGTTCTCCTAGTGGCTCTTTGATATCCTTTATTTTTTTTGCACTTGAATCAGTTGGTACAGTATGAACCTCTAATAATAAAGCTTCTGAATAAACCGGATTGGCAGTATCGCCATTGATAATAAATTTGAAAGGTGGAATTGCAAAATAACCACTATCGTATGCACTCACCAATAATTGTTGATGTTGTTGCAATACCCCAGGATCGTTTTTACTAGGCATGGTTGTGTCAACCGGGGTAGTTGATATCACTTCAATTTTTTCGGTGATGGTATCGCCAATAGTAGGCCACTCAATTTTCGAAATACCTTTGTTTGGATCGTACAACAAATACAGATCCAATTTTACTTGTTCACCAATTCGGATCTTGGCGGTATCAAGAACTGCTCTTACTGTAACCTGTGAGAAAGATAGTTTTGTGGTTACAACAAAAAGAAAAATCAATAGTATTTTTAAAAAACTCTTCATTATCTCTTCTTGAATAAATTCATTAAAGGCTTTACGTAACTCTCATTTGTAAACACCGCAGTTGAATCAATTCCGCTACGATTAAAAAGATCTTTTAGGTCGTGATCAAATTTTACCCGATTTAAATTATATTGTTTTCTAAATTCTTTACTTCCCGTATCTACCCAAACCACTTTTCCGCTTTCATTATCTCTTAATTTTATCAAGCCAACATCTGGCAATTCTAATTCTGTTCTATCCATAATACGAACTGCAACCAAGTCGTGCCGCTTGTTACTTATTTTCAAAGCATCGGTATAATTAAAGGGCGCATAAAAATCACTTATCAAAAAGGCAATTGTTCTTTTTTTGATGGCATTGGTTAAAAATTTTAATGGCACTTCAATGTTTGTTGCCTTTTCTTGCGGCGTAAAATTGATTAACTCCCTAATTATCCTCAACACATGCGTTTTTCCTTTTTTAGGTGGAATAAATTTTTCGATCTTATCGCTAAAAAAAATAATTCCGATCTTATCATTATTAGTTGAGGCGGAAAACGAAATCACTGCACACAATTCAGTAATCAAGTCTTGTTTGATCTTTTCGTATGTACCAAACTTTCCACTGGCACTTACATCTACCAACAACATCACGCTTAGTTCGCGCTCTTCTTCAAATATTTTTACAAAGGGTGCATTAAAACGCGCCGTTACATTCCAATCTATTGAACGCACATCATCTCCGGGGGTATATTCCCGAACTTCCGAAAAAGCCATGCCCCGTCCTTTAAATGCACTATGATATTCTCCCGAAAAGATCTGTTTACTTAATCCACGGGTTTTGATCTCGATCTTGCGAACTTTTTTAAGCAGCTCTGATGTTTCCATATTGATAATGTTGAATTAAGAATTTTAAATGCTGAATTAATTAACCCAATTCACCATCCAAAATTCTACATTCAAAATTTTTAAGGTACCTCAACTGTATTTAAAATTTCGGTAATGATATGTTCGCTTGTGATGTTCTCTGCCTCCGCTTCGTAAGTTAAACCAATACGGTGACGCATAACATCTAAACTAACAGCACGAACGTCTTCAGGAATTACATATCCCCTGCGCTTAATAAAAGCATATGCTTTTGCAGCGAGGGCCAAATTAATAGAAGCACGTGGTGATCCACCATAAGAAATTAATCCTTCAAATTTCTGCAAACGATATTCCTTTGGGAAACGTGACGCGAAAACAATATCAACAATATAACGCTCAATTTTTTCATCCATGTAAACATCACGTACAACGCTTCTTGCTTTAACAATGGAATCAGGATTTAAAACGGCATTTGGTTTTGCCATTCCTTCTGGAGAAATATTAGATTGTATGATCTTGCGCTCTTCTTCCTTTGTTGGATATCCAATAACAACCTTCAACATAAAACGATCCATTTGCGCTTCTGGTAATGGATAAGTTCCTTCTTGTTCGATAGGATTTTGAGTTGCTAAAACCAAAAATGGATTTGGCAATTTAAATGTTTCCTCACCAATGGTAACTTGCTTTTCTTGCATGGCTTCTAATAAAGCCGATTGCACTTTTGCCGGAGCGCGGTTGATCTCATCTGCTAAAACAAAGTTGGCAAAAATTGGACCTTTCTTAATGGTAAATGCTTCCTGTTTTTGGTTATAAATCATTGTTCCAATAACGTCGGCCGGTAGAAGATCGGGTGTAAATTGCACGCGGCTGAATTTTGCATCAATACATTTTGCAAGGGTATTGATGGCTAAAGTTTTTGCCAATCCCGGAACACCTTCTAATAAAACATGTCCATTACTTAACAATCCAATTAGCAAACGTTCAACCATGTACTTTTGTCCAACGATTACTTTATCCATTTCAACGCCCAGCATATCAACGAACGCACTTTCGCGCTGAATTTTTTCGTTAATTTCATTAATATCTACCATAAATTTTTGATGTATAAGATGAAGGGTAAATATAGCGAGGATGCGGGTTTGAGCGGGTTTAAGCGCTGTTAAAATATGTTAACCAAAAGTGAGCAAATCCAAGGCAAAATACTCCCCAAAATCAGCTGCGAATTAGGTATTACCGATTTTTTGTTATAAAGTTTACTTTAAGAAGTAGAATTGTTTTTTTGCTAGACTATGAAAGAAACTCTTTCATAGCTTAGCCTTTAAAAGAGTTTTTTGAAGTCGTCTAACAGAAAAAGAATCCATTTATTTGTAAAGTTTAGAAGAAATGTTGGTATATATCAAGGCTTTTTAAATACCTTTGCTCGATTCGGAGTTAACACAATTTATCATGATGGCAACACTTACAAAAAGCGAACAACTCATAGAGCTAGAAGAGAAATACGGTGCGCATAATTACCATCCTATTCCTGTTGTTATTGAAAAAGCTGAAGGTGTTTTTGTTTGGGATGCCGAAGGAAAACGTTATTACGATTTTTTAGCAGCATATAGCGCCGTAAATCAAGGTCATTGTCACCCACGATTGATAAAAGCATTAACTGAGCAAGCACAAAAACTTACACTTACCTCACGTGCGTTTCACACTACAAAATTAGGCGAATACGAAAAATTCATCACATCTTATTTTGGTTACGATAAGGTTTTACCGATGAACACTGGTGTTGAAGGCGGCGAAACTGCGTTGAAATTAGCACGCCGTTGGGCTTATGATGTAAAAGGTGTAAAAGAAAACGAAGCGAAAGTTATTTTTGCTGAAGGAAATTTTTGGGGAAGAACAATTGCTGCTATTTCTTCAAGTACAGATCCAAGTAGTTTTAAAGGATTTGGTCCGTTTGTTCCGGGATATATTACCGTCCCATACAATGATCTTGCAGCTTTAGAAAAAGCCATGCAAGATAAAAATGTTGCAGCATTTATGGTAGAGCCTATTCAAGGTGAAGCCGGTGTTGTTGTGCCGGATGAAGGATATTTAAAAGGTGTACGCAGATTATGCGATACATACAATGTGCTTTTTATAGCTGATGAAGTTCAAACAGGTTTATGTCGTACCGGTAAAATGTTAGCGTGCGATCATGAAAATGTAAAACCAGATATTTTAGTTTTAGCAAAAGCATTAAGCGGTGGCATTTTACCAATAAGCGCCGTACTTGCAAATAATGAAGTGATGCTTACCATTAAACCAGGCGAACACGGAAGTACATATGGAGGAAATCCATTGGCTTGCGCTGTTGCTATGGAAGCATTAAAAATTTTAAAAGACGAAAAACTAGCCGAGAACTCAGAAGAACTTGGTAAACTTTTGCGTGCCGAATTAAATAAAATAAAAGATCGCTACCCAAATGTTATTACAACTGTTCGCGGTAAAGGTTTATTAAACGCAATTGTGATCAAAGAAAAAGCAGGTAAAACTGCTTGGGAAGTGTGTTTACAATTAGCAGAAAACGGTTTACTTGCAAAACCTACTCATGGCGATATCATTCGTTTTGCGCCACCATTAGTTATCAATAAACAGCAGATCATGGAATGTGTTGGTATTATTGAAAAAGTGATCTCTGAATTTTAATTCTGAATTATGCCTCCTGAAATTGCCTTGAAATATACCTTTGCTCAAACCGGCGATTTTGAAATGAAGGCGACCACATTTTTTGGTCTTGAAGAAGTTCTTCAAAAAGAAATTCTTGCCTTAGGAGGAAAAGACCTTGTTCCATTCAAACGCGGCGTTAGTTTTGTAGGCGATCTTGGGTTTTTATACAAAGCTAATTTATGCTTGCGCACAGCATTAAAAATAATTATTCCCATTCACCATTTTAAAGCCACCGATAACGATACGTTTTACGCAGGTATAAAAGAAATTGAATGGGAAAAATTCATCACCTACAATGATAGTATAAAAATTGAATGTGTGGTGAACTCCGATAATTTTGAACACAGTTTATTCATGTCGCAAAAAGCCAAAGATGCTTTGGTGGATCGTTTTCGTGAACGTTATGGCAAACGGCCCGATGTGGATCTTATTCATCCTGTTTTAAGGATTTACATTCATATTTTTAGAGATGAGATCTCAGTGAATATTGATGCGAGTGGTGAATTACTTTACAAGCGCGGATACAGAACCGACACTAATAAAGCTCCGATCAACGAAATTTTAGCTGCAGGTTTAGTTTTGCTAAGCGGCTGGCAACCGCATAAACAATTAATTGATGGCATGGCCGGAAGCGGTACCATAGCTATTGAAGCTGCCCTGATAGCAAACAACGTTCCTCCCGGAATTTTTAGAAAAGAATTTGCCTTCATGCGCTGGAAGAATTACGATTCGACTTTATTCGACCTCATTACCGAAAGTGCGGTAAACAAAATAAAAGAAAATGAATTGGATATTATAGCCAATGATATTTACGAGCCTACCGTAAAAAAAATGCAAACCAATTTAAAGAACGCAAAACTTACCGATATCATTAAAACAACTAACGAATCGTTTTTTGATATTAAAACCGATAGAAAAAATGGTTTTGTTATTTTGAATCCACCCTATGGCGAACGTATAGAGAAACAGCAGATCGAAGAATTCTATAAGCAAATTGGTGATAAATTCAAAAAAGACTTTGCAGGATTTACCTGTTGGATAATTACCAGTAGCGACGAGGGTTTTAAAAGTATTGGATTGCGTCCTAGCCGAAAGATCACCTTGTTCAACGGTTCACTCGAGTGTAAATTCCTAAAATTTGAAATGTACGAGGGAAGTAAAAAAGATCAGTACATTAAAAAAGAAACTCTATAATCTCTCGATCAGTTCTTTCATGATCAGTGTCATTTTTGGTTCTTGCGTATTTGCTACTTGCTGAACTTCTTCGTGAGTAACTGTGTGAACTTCTCCTTCAATTCCAAGATCTGTTATAATACTAATTCCAAAACAATCCATGCCACTGTGTTTAGCAACAATGGCTTCGGGAACTGTACTCATTCCAACAGCGTCAGCGCCAATACGCCATAAATAACGGTATTCCGCAGGGGTTTCAAAACAAGGGCCGGTTAATCCTGCATAAACTCCTTCGCTTACTTTAATATTATTTTCTTTGGCGATACTTTTTGCCAGGGTAATTAATTCTTTTTTATACATTTCGCTCATATCTACAAAACGTGGGCCTAATTGACTATCATTTTTTCCGATCAAGGGATTTGTTGGAAATAAATTAATGTGATCGTTAATGATCATGATCTCACCCACATCAAATTTAGGATTCATGCCACCGGCCGCATTACTTAAGCAGAGAACTTTTACTCCTAAAGCTTTCATAACACGAACCGGAAACGTAATTTGTTTCATGTCGTATCCTTCGTAAAAATGAAAACGGCCCTGCATGGCCACTACATTTTTTCCTCCGAGTTTGCCAAATATTAATTTGCCACTATGTCCTTCTACAGTGCTTACAGGAAAATTTGGAATTTCAGTATATGGCAGAACATGCTCAACGGTGATCTCTTTTACCAAGCCGCCCAAACCTGTTCCTAAAATAATGCCAACATGCGGTTTAAAATTATTAGTCTTCTCAAGAATACTTTTTGTGGTGAAATCTATTTGTTCTTGCATACTTTAAAATGATCTGGTTAAACTCTTCTTCTTTATCTTTAAACGAAACCTCAACAGGCAGTACAAACATATTCATATTTTTTGCAATAGGCCAGATGTTTGAATTTTTTAATCGCATAAGATCTTTTTCGGTGGTGATGATGATCTTATAGGTTTTATTGATCTGTTCATAATAGCGTTGTATATCTTCCAGTTCCTTTGGAATATATTCATGATGATCGTCGAACGGAAAATGATACACTTCATTTGCAAATTCCTTTAAATACATTATCATTGGAGTAGCATTTGCAATTCCTGTTATTGCCATCACGTGGTATTTAAACAATTCCTTTTCAACTTCTAATTTTAATAAATGATCGGTGATCGAATACAGATCGCCATACTTTAAATAACTAAAAAACACTTGCTGATGAGGCCCTGGTTTTACATCCTTCAACACATTACGCAATTCAACTGGTGTAGTTCGTTCAGGGGTTTTGCTAATAATAACAATGTCTGCGCGCACTAAACCATTTTTTTGTTCTCGCAAAGTACCGTACGGTAAAAGATGGTCAGAAAAAAAAGGATGTGAATAATCACTCACAACAATATTCAGTCCGCATCTTATGTACCGATGTTGAAATACATCATCTAACAAGATAAGATTTGGTTTTTGTTCAAGCTCTGATAATTTTTTTACGCCATTTAAACGATTACCATCAACAGCAACATCAATGTTATATTTCGATTTGTAAATAAGAGGTTCATCGCCAATGTCATCTGCACTACTAGTTTCATTCGCCAAAACATAACCGCTGGTTTTACGTTTGTATCCGCGACTAAGTGTTGCTAATTTAAATTCGTTTTGAAGAAGGAGTTTGATGAGATATTCCACCAAGGGTGTTTTTCCTGCACCACCCACTGCTAAATTTCCTACACCTATCGTGTGAATGTCGGGCTCTTTTTCTTTTAAAATTCCGGTATCAAACAGTCTATTCCTTATAAAAACCACCAACCCATAAATGAGTGAGAGAGGATACAAGGCTATTTTTGAAGCGTTATTCAGATCTGCCCAAGAAAAAATTAAACAACATTAATAAGATCATTCGCTTGCACCACTACCACCGGTTTGAAATCCTAACATAGGTTTGGCCGGGTCAAAAGTAACATCTATAAATGCATCTCCTTTATTATAGCTCAACACCAAAGGCGATTGAGCATCCCATTCCATAATATTGGTTTTGGTCATATTGGTAATGGTTTTGTAACACGAGCTAATAGTTCTGGCCTTCCAAATGGCTTTACCAACAGGGGCATTCCATCTTACAAAAAATACTTTAGTTTCTTTTCCGCCGCTACAAGCACCCCCAGTTTTTGTGTACGAATCAACATATATCAACATGTAAGCTGTATCGCCTATCATTTTATTGAATAATAATTTTGATGTTTCAGGATCTTTAATGATAGTATCGCCCATGCAATACGTTAAGCTTGTATCCTTAGCAACAACATTTATACATAATTGCATTTTATCACCCTTCTTTGGTTTTTTAGGATTAGGGCGTTTTGTATACACTCTAAATGAGTTTTGATCCTTTTTCAATTTAACGCGAAAAACAGCTCTTAAAGAATCGTTTTTCTTTTTCAAGGCTTTATAGAATTTCATTTCCCCAGTTATACCGTCAATTTCTTGCTCTAAAGGCAATGTTAGATTAAACTCGTCCATTGGAGTTAGTTCCACGTCTTCTGGAACAAAAACACCAGCCGTGTCGTTAACAGGAATTTTACCTTTTCCCTTACCTTTTCCTTTTGTTTGTGCGCTTGCCATTGAGACTAACATCACTAAGACCAAAACGTATTTAAACATAGCTATTGATTTAATTATTACAAAGTTACCTATTATTACTTAAACATAAAAACTTTTTATTGAGCGTTCCAACCCCCATCAATTGGGAGTGCAACCCCTGTTAATGTTGAAGCCCCTTCGCTTGCCATAAAAACCGCCGCCTGACCCAATATCTCAACCGTTACAAATTCCTTTACTGCCTGTTTATGCAACATTATTTTACTTACTACTTCACTTTCTGGTATACCATGCGTTTTAGCTTGATCGGCAATCTGCTTTTCAACCAAAGGTGTTCTTACATAACCCGGGCAAATTGAATTTGCCGTTATATTATAAGGTGCTCCTTCTAACGCCATAGTTTTTGTAAATCCTAAAATCCCGTGTTTACTTGCTACATAAGCGCTTTTAAATTCACTCGCTACAAGCCCGTGAGCCGATGCAATATTTATGATGCGTCCAAACTTACGCTCTTTCATTCCCTTCCAAACTGCTTTAGTTAAATGAAAAGCTGAAGTTAAATTGATAGCTATAATCGCATTCCATTTCTCTTCCGGAAAATCTTCAATAGCCGACACATGTTGTATACCCGCATTGTTAACCAACACATCTATCTTTCCAAATTTTGCTATACCGTCTTCAACCATTTTTCGCAATTCTTCGGGTTTAAGCATATTGGCATTACTAAACATGGTGCCAATTCCAAACTCCTTGCCTATCTCATTTGCAATTTCGGGGCCATTTGTTTCGAGTCCGTTAAAAATAATGTTAAATTGTTTGGTCTTTGCAAATTCGCGAGCAATTCCTAAACCTATGCCACTGCTGCTTCCTGTTATCAATACTGTTTTCATACTTAATAATAGTTAATGTTTAATTCTTTAGTATTTAAAATTAGTAATTTTATATTCAATTCTACAAGGGTACTTTATAAATCAATAAACATTATGGCTAACACAATATTACATAAGGCAAACACAAGAGGTAATGCCGATCACGGATGGCTTAACGCACATCATACTTTTAGTTTTGCTTCTTACTACGATCCAAAACGCGTACATTTTGGTGCTCTTAGGGTTTTAAATGATGATATTATTGATGGAGAAAAAGGTTTTGGGACTCATCCACACGATAATATGGAGATCATTACTATTCCATTAACGGGAGAGTTATCGCATAAAGATAGCATGGGAAATGCATCAACCGTCACAAATGGCGAAATACAAGTTATGAGCGCAGGCACAGGAATTCAACATAGCGAATTCAATAGCGGAAAAACAAAAACAAACCTTTTACAGATCTGGGTTTCTCCTAAAATCAAAAATGTAAAACCTCGTTACGATCAACAAAAACTGAATGTGACCGATCGCAAAAATAAATTACAAAACATTCTTTCGCCCGAAAGCGGCAATGGTGTTGTGTGGATCCATCAAGATGCTTGGTTCAATTTAGGCACATTTGATAAAGATAAAACCGCTTTATACAACTTTAATAAAACAACAAGTGGTGTTTATGCGTTTGTAATTAAAGGAAGTTTTAATTTGAACGAACAAGAACTTAACGAACGTGATGGATTTGGAATTTGGGATACAAGTTCATTTGAATTAAGGTCGTTAACAGATGGCTCAGAAATTTTGTTGATGGAAGTTCCAATGAATTAGATCTAGAATTTGAATACTAAGTATGTGTCAGGCAAAGGTACAAAATGTCGAAGTAAACTATACGAAGATATGTTAAAGATTAATCGTTTAAAAAAGGCTTTGCTTTTCAGTAAATAAAAAAGTGTTTTATCCTATATGACGATAAAAATGCAGTCAAAGGGGGTAAATAATGGATCAAATATATTGCCTACATAAGTAGAAATCTACGTTTTTTATAATTTTCAGGTACCATTAGCTACCTAACAAAATGCTTTTTGATGAAAATAGAATAGTTCACATAAAGTTGTATTTACCCAAATTTTTATTATTAATTTTGGTACCATGGCAACCCAGCTTTACAATCCCTTCCAAAAATTTGATTTTAGTCCCCAAACATGTTTCTTAACTGGTCAGCATTTGTATTCTGAAGTAGAACAAATCTCTGTTTTCCCTGAATGGCTTTTGGATCGCTATTCATTAAGAGATAAAACATTTAAGATGTTAGATGAGCAGACTGTCCGATATCAGGATATGAAAATGCCTTGTTCAGCAACTGTTATTGAAAACGCAATATGCCTTTTAGAAGATGAAATAGAAAAAGCTTTTACGGCTGGCTATGAAGAAGTAATAAACGTACCAGAAGAACGCTTGTTTCAATGGATGGCTAAATTTGTGTATGGTGTTTTATACAACGATATAATTATTGAGCAAAGAAAACCCACCATAATTGGAAATGAGTTTAAATTATCTCCATTCTTGCAGGAAAGATTCAAAAAACTTCATTTGATATTACAATCGTTGGTTGTCCCAATGGATTTTAAAGAGACCAAACTCTGGAGCATCCGGGTGTTTAAAATCAAGTATTCTAAAGATGTATTTAATTACAGAAACGAAACCACTAATCTGAATTTTTCTTTAGGAATGAATGATTTTGGGATCGTAGCCTGTTTGCAGGACAACGGTGCAGTTGGTATTAACCAGCAGGTAATGACAGATAAATTTTATAATAAAATATTGCATCCAATTCAATTTGAAGAACTTTGTGCAAGATTCGTTTATGCCAATTATTTATTAAATCATATTGCTGAATATACTATACAGTCAACAGAAGAAAAAGTAATTGTAGAATCTGTTCCTTTGATAGGTACTGCGAATAAATCTTTGTTTGATCCCCAGGATGATGATATGTTTGCGCAAGTGCTAGTAGACTATTGGAAGCCGTGGGGTATCACAAAGGATAAAATTATTTCGTTTCCGAATTCTCCGAATAGCTTTTTAGAAAATGATTATACCCATGCAATAATAGAACCAGACTCCATTACACTGCCTTATTAATTTGCCCTCTGTTTTTTAAAATTTCTATTTCATCAGCTTCATGGCTTCTTCCATTTTTTCAATAGGCAGTTTACATACTTTGTTTTCGCAAACATAAATAAAGGTGCGGCCTTCCACGTAACGATCTTGCAGTAATGGGATGGTATTTGCTCCCGCATGTGCGGGATTAGTTCCTGCCACTACTTTATTTGGTATAAAATAAAGGTTCAGTTCTTTTTTTGGCATCGGTACCAACAATAGCAACTTCTTAAAAAGGCAATGCCTGTTGAAGCAACAGCAATCCCCAGCTTGAATATCCTGAGCCGTATTTGGGCATGTCTTCCTTTACATTGTTGAGCATTTTGGAAGCCATTTTTTTGTAATCTTTGTTACCAAGCAAATTTGTTTGAGCTAAGCTATTGGATAGTAAAAAAAAGATATTATAGAAACAACAACTTTCATCGTGTATTTCAAATATACAAAACTAAACTGTGATTAGTAAGCCCTTACGTTCTTGCCTTCCATATAATTTACAAAGGCACGATTAGAAACTCTTATTCCCCCAGGGGTTGGGTATTTACCTGTAAAATACCAATCGCCTAAATTATTAGGGCACGATTGATGTAAGCCTTCGATGCTTTGGTAAATCAATTTTAACTCAGCTTTTAAATTTTTTGGCATAATGAGCTCAGCTATTTTATCCGAAATTTCATCAGCCGTAAATTGCGCATATAATTCGCGCACTACATTTACCTGATCTTCTTTTGGTTTTTCCAGTTCTGCTTTTGCTCTTTCGTAAACATCGTCGATCAAATTCTCTTTATGCCTTTCTTTTAATAAGGACACACAGGCTTCAAACGCGGTAAAGCGACCTAAAACAGCCATATCTATGCCATAACAATCGGGGTAACGAATTTGCGGCGCAGAACTTACCACGATTATTTTTTTAGGTTGCAAACGATCTAAAATGGAAAGAATACTTTGCTTTAATGTTGTACCGCGAACAATACTATCATCCACAATCACTAAATTATCTACGCCTTTTTTTACAGTTTCGTAAGTAATATCGTAAACCAAGTTCACCAAACTATCGCGCGTTTCATCAGCCGTAATAAATGTGCGTTGTTTGGCATCCTTTAAAATCACTTTATGTACCCGCGGATGCATGTTTAATATTTTTTTTAATTCAGTATCCGACAAATTTTTGTTCTTACTGATCTTGTCATATTTTACTTTATCGCAATGTCTGTGCAAGCCATCTATCAATCCACCAAAGGCAACCTCAGCTGTGTTTGGAATATAACTAAATACTGTATTCTCAAGATCGTGATCAATGGCCTTTAACACCGAGTCCACTAAGTTTCTACCCAATGCATTTCTCTCTTTATAAATATCCGCATCGTTACCTCTACTAAAATAAATACGTTCAAATGAACATGCTTTTCGTTCGAGTGGTTCTATAATTTCTTCTTCGCTAAACGTGCCGTCTTTTTTTACAATAACTGCATGACCCGGCTTTAATTCTTGTACTTTTTCATACGGCACATTTAATACAGTTTGTATCACCGGGCGTTCGCTCGCCACAACAACTATCTCTTCATCTCTATAATAATAAGCGGGGCGAATTCCGTTGGGATCCCTCAAAACAAAAGCATCTCCATGGCCCATCAAACCGCACATGACGTATCCGCCATCCCATTTTTTGCTACTTTCCTTTAAAATAGAGGTAACATTTATATTATTTTGAATGAGTTTACTTATCACCTCGTTATCATCCGTTTGCTCTTTGAACTGGCGAAATAATTTATCGTTCTCTTTATCTAAAAAATGTCCTATCTTTTCTAAAACCGTTACAGTATCTGCTTTTTCGCGTGGGTGCTGACCGAGTTCTACTAATTGTTGAAACAACTCCTCCACATTAGTGAGGTTAAAATTACCGGCTAAAGCAAGGTTTCTGCTCTTCCAATTATTTTGTTTTCTAAAAGGATGGCAACTATGGACCGTATTTTTTCCAAAAGTACCATAGCGTAAATGGCCTAAAATTAATTCTCCTAAAAAAGGGATATTTTCCTTTTGCCAATCGGCACTTTTATAAGCTTCAGGTTCTTTTAATGAGGCATTTACAAAAAGATCGTTTATTTGCCCAAAAATATCTTGCACCGCTTTGTATTCAATGGATCTAAGACGATCAATGTAAGTGGTTCCGGGCTCTGTATCTAACTTAACGGTAGCAATTCCGGCTCCGTCTTGCCCACGGTTGATCATTTTTTCCATGATCTGATACATTTTATGCAAACCGTATCGAGCTGAGCCGTACTTCTCCTTGTAATAACCATGCGGCTTTAAGAGCCTTATAAAAGCAACACCGCATTCGTGTTTGATTACTTCGCTCATCTAGGAAATTAAAGGAAAACACAAAGGTACGAGATAATTAATTAAATTAACAGGTAATATTTAACAAAAATTGCCTCAAACCCAACTTTTCTTTGGGTTTTAGCGTATAGCTTAGTATATTTGAATTGATTTATTTTAACATCTAAAATTTATGCAAATGCCAAGATTTAAAGGGGTTTATATTTTCCTGTTTTTGCTGTCCACTTTTTTTACAAAACTCACTTATTCTCAGTCAGGTGTTGCCATTTGCTTAAATGAGTATCAGGTTACAAATACAAGTAATTCTAATTTAGACAACTACTTCAAACCATCTGATTGGATAGAGCTTTACAATAACTTCACGGCATCGGTTAGTTTATCGGGTTATTACCTGAGTAATGACCGTTTTAATCTAAAAAAATGGCAGTTCCCATCAACGTTTACTATGACGTCTGGAATGTATTCTATTGTTTGGATGAGCGGCCGTAATGAAACTAAAATAGTGAACGGTTTGCACAACATGCACACCAATTTTACTATTGATCAATGTAAAAATCAATGGATCATTTTAACAGCGCCGAATGGTGTAGTTCGCGATTCAATCTTTGTAAAAGCCACCCAAGAGAACCATACGCGTGGTCGTTTAAACTTACCCATTTCTGATTACGTAACTGTTGGCGTGCAAGGATGGAGAGTTTATACAGCGCCCACATTTTCAGCCGTAAATAACTTAAGTGCTTATATCGATTATTGTCCGAAGCCAATATTTAGCGAGCCTCCGGGAATTGCAACCGTTTCCTCACCAACATTTGAGCTTTTTCATATGGCACCTGGAGTACCTATCGACACCTCATGTCTTACAATTTATTTTACAATAGACGGGTCCTTTCCTTGGCCTAATGCGCCAAATCCTTGGGGGCCGGTTAATCCAAACTCTCAACAATTCTATGATCCCGCATCACCATTATTGCAGCCGCCAACACAAATGATCCTGTATCGTGCTGTAACATTTCCACAAACTAATTTTACAATAACGCCGGTAACACCTCCCAGATATTGCGAGTTAAATTACTTACCTAGTTTTTGTGAAACCAATACGTATTTCTGTGAAACAGGTGTTCTTGAGCCCGATTTCTCGAATAAATTTGGTGTACTTTCAATAGCTGTTGATGCGAGCAATGCCATTGTACCACCTGCTGTGCCGCCACTTTGGTTCCAAGTTGGGACACCAGCCATGACAGTTCATACAGAGTATTATGAACTTCAGTCTAAAGGAAAAAATCGTTTTGTTACCGAAGGATATTCGTCCATGTCAAAACCTATCAACGAATCATGGTTGGTAGGTCAAAAAGGCTTCAATCTTAATATTGACGATAGACGTGGTTTTGGTTGTAATTTTGAGAACCAAATATTTAATGTTCCAGAACTTGGCGTGAGTTCGCGAACTCTATTTACCAGCCTTGACGTATATGGCGGAGATTATGAATCGCATTCAAACAATCCGGTTCCGGGCTCTATGGGCACAGGCTTAAGAGATGTTTTCGTTCAAACCTTAGCCGCTAAAAATAATTTAAAAGTAAATCCATTACACTACAAGCCTATTGCGGTATTTATAAATGCAAAATACATGGGTACTTATAACTTTAAGGAAGTAATGGACGTTGATTATGAAGCACATTACAATAAACAAACTGCTATAGATAAAACAACCATGCTGTTCTATCATAACGGAGAGGGATCAGTTCAAACACATACTTCCACTAATAACTGGAAGGGTGCTCCAGCAACGGATCTTTATACATTTGCATCTGGTTATCCTTTCAGTTCTCCAACTCTTAATCCACCAAATCAATTTTATACTACGCTTAAGACCCGAATGGATGTTCCGAATTTTATTGACTGGAATATTATGAATAGCTATTGTCAAAATGCTGATCTGTACCGTTACAATATTGCAATGGCCAAAGGTTCTAATACACTTACTAGCGGTGGAAGATGGCATCATTATATTTGGAATATGCCTTCTGCGTTCCAATACACCTGGGTAACTCAAGGCGGTTCTTTTAACGATCCAAAATCAACTCCTTGCGCAATCTCTCAACCAAGTTATGCGTTGAGTCCGAACGCTTATAATGGTCAAGGAATTATTTTTAATAACCTCATGAATAAGAACGGTGGTAATGCCGAATTCAGAAGAGATTATTTGATGCGTTACCAAGATCTTTTAAATGGCCCATTGCGTTGTACCGAAATATTGGCTCACTGGCAAACCATTAACGACCTTTACCGAAACGAATTTAAAAAACATGAAGATCCGGGAACTGTTCCTCTTCCGGGAGCATTTGTAACGCAAACAGATCTTTGGGATACAAACATGTCGATATTAAAACGCGCCATTACTTATCGTTGCGAATTTATGGCTACGGCTTTTAGTACAGTTAGCTGTTATGGCTTGGTTGGCCCGTACGATATTTCAGTGGATGTGCGCCCAGCAGGTTCTGGAACTGTTAAACTAAACACAAGCGTATTACCTTACTATGCTTGGTCTGGTAAATATTTCATAGGTCAAATGGGCTTTAAGGCAAAACCAATTGATACTACATTTGTATTTGATCATTGGGAATTAGATAACCATATTGAGACAAACAATCGTCCTTTAAGTTTAGATTCGATTGGCATCACCTTTGGTAATCCCTTAGGAGACAAAGTTGTTGCTGTGTTCACTGATAGAAAAAAAGAAGCTGCATTGCCTTCTGGTTTCTCTCCAAATGGTGATGGTAAAAATGATGTGTTTAGTATTTTGGGAAGCGGAAAATATTCAAACAATTTTGAGATGCGTATTTGGAATAGATGGGGGCAGGAAATATTCAGAAGTACAGATCCTAATATAGGATGGGATGGGAACTTTAATGGCGCGCAGGCACAAACGGGTGTATATGCTTACCATATCACGTTCAGTAATGTGTTTAACGAACCAAAAGAATATAAGGGCAACGTAACATTAGTGAGATAAGATCTAAAAAAGGTATTATGAAAAAATTGAGAATCATATTAGTAATTTTTGTTTTAACAGGTGCTTTGCAAACAAAAGCGCAGGATATTCACTTCTCGCAAATAAGTGAAGTTCCACTTTTGTTGAATCCTGCCAACACAGGTTTTTTTCCTGGATATTTTAGGGCTATTGTTAACTATCGCAACCAATGGCAATCGATGGGTAAGGCATTTCAAACTGCAAACCTTTCGGTGGATGCTGGATTGTTTAAAAGTAAAAGAAGAAAAGCTTTCTTGGGTTTAGGCTTGGTAATGTTTCAAGACAGAGCTGGTGCTGCTAAATTAACAAAAACTCATGCTATGGTTAATATAAGCGGCTTGGTAAAGTTGAGCAAAAAGAGTGTTTTATGCGCAGGAATTTATGGCGGCGCTATTGGTAATACAGCCGACTATACTAAACTTACCTACGCTTCACAATTTGACGGAAATTCTATTGATCCAGAAGCTAATACAGGAGAGAATGCAGTGTTTCGTAATTATACTACAACAGATCTTGGAATGGGAATTGCTTACGAAGCAAGTTCGGTTAAAATTGATACCGACCATGATGACGTAACAAAAGTTAGGATCGGATTAGCCGCTTACCACTTAAACAGACCAAAACAGGAATTTGCAGCAGGTTCAGTGTATCGTTTACCAATGCGATTAGTTGCTTCACTATTCTCAAATATTGATTTTGAAGATACACGCTTTACATTAACTCCTGCCTTTGTACTTCAAAAACAAGGTAAAAAGGATAAGTCTATTCCCGCAGAGTATAAAATTCGTGGCGCTTACGAATTTGTTACAGGAAGTTATTTTAAAGTACGCTTGGCAACCGGAACTAAAGTAACCGGAGAAAAAACTCAAAATGCCATTGGATTTGGTTTATACTACCGCTCAAAAGATGCTTTGATTCCAAAATTAATACTTGAACTTGGCGATTACGCTATCGGTATGTCTTACGACGTGAATATTTCAGGATATAAATCAGCGAGCAAAAGCAATGGTGGTTTTGAGGTAACTTTACGTTATAACCGACTTGCTAACTCCTTATTTGATACACGCAGCGAGTTTTAATTATATCTGGCGTATTCCTTGTTACATCTGGACATACCTCCTTTCTTAATTTTCTTTATCTTTAGTGCTTAATGAAACGCTCATCACTTATTACCATTGTTGTACTGGTTGCTCTTATCATAGGCTCCATTTTTATTTTTAAGAAAAAAGGTGGTACCGGAACATTGGATGAGGACTCACGTAATTTTAAATTAAAAGACACCGCTTCTATCACCAAAATATTTATGGCTGATAAAAACGGTAAACAATGCACCGTTGTGCGAACGCCAGGAGGCTGGATGGTTAACGATAAATTTTACGTACGACCTGATGCCATACTTACTTTATTAGAGACCATTAAAAACATTGAAGTAAAACACCCTGTTGCCCGGCAGGCCAAAGAAGCAGCGTTAAAAGTTTTAGCTTATAGGGCCATAAAAGTGGAGATATACGCTAAAGACGAGCTGATAAAACAATATTATGTAGGGCACGAAACGCCGGATGGCGAGGGCACGCACATGTTGCTAACAGATATTGAAAGTGGTGATAATTATACTGATCCTTTTATTGTATTTATACCCGGTTTTACTGGTTACTTAAATACGCGTTATATTGTTGAAGAAAAATTTTGGCGTAATTTATCGGTGATCAATTTTTCGCCTGCTCAATTAAACCGAATTGAGTACTCTAACATGGTAAAACCCGATTCTTCCTTTGTGATAGACGTGATAAACACCAAGAAATTTGAATTGACCGATCATAAAGGGAACAAACTTCCCTTTGATGAGTTAAATATGAAACAATACCTCGCGTATTTTTTAAACCTCAATTGCGAAGCTATTTTTACAAGCTCAGATAAACCAACGATTGATTCGCTAAATAATAAGGGCAAACCCTTTGCAAGTTTTACGTTAACCGATAAAAACGACAAAAAACATAATTATTTTTTCTATTTCAAAACAACGCCTTCCCAACGTAACTTGGAATATGGTGTTCGCTACAAGTACGACCCTGACAGACTTTATGTGAATTTTGACGACAAAAAAGAATGGGCTACCATTCAGTATTTCGTTTTTGGTAAATTGTTCATCACAACCGAGTATTTTAAGGCTACTGTGCCTGTTAAAAAGTAGCTTAAAACTATCGCTCTTATAAAACCCCCAATTATGCGGTAAGTTTAATTTTGCTACAAATTAAGCCATATGAATTTTGTTGTCTCAGCCTCTACTTTACTTAAACATTTAAAAGCCATCAGTGGTGTTCTAGGAACAAACAATACAGTTCCAATATTAGATTGCTTTTTGTTTGAAATAGACAGAGGTGAGTTAACCGTATCGGCTAGTGATATGGAAACGGCAATTACCAGTTCGGTAAAAGTTGAATCATCGCAAGGTGGCATCATTGCTATTCCGGCAAAAACATTAATGGAAACACTTTCCAATTTGCCCGAACAACCCATCTCGTTCATTATTGATAAAGCAAAATTCTCTACCAAAATAAAAACAGAGAATGGCGATTATAGTATTAGCGGACACAACGGAAGTGATTACCCAAAGATGGCTAAGATCGAAACGCAATCTTCTATCGTTATTAAAAGTGATGTGCTAGCATCTGCTATCAATAAAACTATTTTTGCTACGGGCAATGATGATCTTCGCCCGGTAATGAATGGTGTGTATTGCCAATTTACCGAGAGTAATTCAATTTTTGTTGCAACCGACGCGCACAAATTAGTTCGTTATACTCGCAACGATGCTAAGGCAGGTGCTTCTGCTTCGTTTATTATGCCAAAAAAACCTTTGAATGTTTTAAAGAGTTTGCTCACAGGAATTGATGATGCTGTAAAAGTTGAATTCAATAAAACCAACGCCTTGTTCAGTTTTGGAAATGTGAATTTAATGTGTCGTTTGATCGATGGAAAATATCCAAACTACGAAGCAGTTATTCCAAAACAAAATCCAAATAAACTAACAGTTGATCGCTTAGCGTTTTTAGGAGCTTTAAAACGTATAAGCGTATTTGCTAATAAAGCAACGCATCAAATTCGCGTAAAAATTGCAGGAAGTCACTTAACCATTAATGCAGAGGATCTTGATTTTGCAAATGAAGGACACGAAAGTTTGGTTTGTACCTATATTGGCGAGGATATGGAAATAGGTTTCAATTCGCGTTTTCTTATTGAGATGGTAAGTAATATTGAAGGAGATGAGATCATCCTTGAGATGAGTGCACCAAATCGTGCAGGGATCATTTTACCAAATAATAAAGCTAATCCTTCGGAAGATCTTTTAATGTTGGTGATGCCGGTGATGTTAAACAACTAATTTTTCTATCTTTCTTCATGTTCAAAGTAAAAAATTTAATGCTAGTAAGCCTGCTTGTATTAACAGGCTTCTCAATTTTCGGACAAGGCATTACCATTTCAGATAGCATAAAATCAAATAACATCTTTCGTCGTTTTCGTTTATACGTTCCAAATAGCTATACAGGCCAAGCCGTGCCTCTAGTGTTTAATTTACACGGCTATACATCAAGCGCATCACAACAACAATTGTACAGCAATTTTATGCCCATTGCAGATACGGCAAAATTCCTTTTAGTATTGCCGGAGGGAACAGCGCCATCTGGACAACAATATTTTAACGCGGGATTTGGTCCTGGCGTGAACGATGTTTTATTTATGAGTGATCTTATCGATTCTTTAAAACTTACATACTCTATAGATAATAATTGCATTTACAGTTGTGGTATGAGTAACGGTGGCATTATGAGTTATTATTTAGCTTGCAATTTACCGAACCGTTTTGCAGCCATTGCCTCCGTTACTGGGAGCATGCTCAATGGATGGTTTACTTGCATTCCTGGCAGGCCATTTCCGGTAATGGAAATTCACGGCACCAACGACGCAACAGTACCATATAATGGTGATGCAACATTTGCAAATATAGATTCGGTTGTAAAAAAATGGCGCACGTACAATAATTGCAATTCTATTCCTATTACCTATAGCGTTCCAAATACAAATACTACTGATGGCGCAACGGCAATTAGTTACAGATACACTGGCGGAACAAATGGTGCAGAGGTAGAGCTATATAAAGTTGCAAACGGCGCTCACACCTGGCCGGGTGCTTTTCCAATTGGAGTTACATGCCAAGATTTTAATGCTAGCGCAGAGATCTGGCGGTTTTTTAGAAAATACAAATTGAATATGTTTGTTACGGATGTAAAAGAAAATGAATTGCATATGATGATGGAGTTATTTCCAAATCCAACTTCCTCAAGCCTCAATATAAAAATAGAATGCGAAAAAGTTGTGAATTACGATATCACAAATCTTTATGGGCAACAACTATTAAATGGACAGCTTATTAATGGGACAAATAAAATAAAAACGGAAGAGCTTTATGAAGGAATCTATTTTTTAAAATTGACTGGAGACAATAACTTAACTCTTACCAAGAAATTCATCAAAAGCAGGTAGCTCATTTGCAATGACACCACCTTTATACAACTGATCCTTCAATCCGTTTGTAATAAAAACATAATCTACATTTAATATCAAATTATACCGTGATGCTTGTTCTAAAACTTCTTGTGAAAGTTCAACACCGGGCGCTTTACATTCTACAATAATAAAAGGTTTTAATTCTTTCGTATACACTACAACATCGTATCTTTTTTTAATACCATTGAGTTCAATTTCTTTTTCAAGAGAAATAAGTGATGAAGGGTATTTTTGTTGAATAATAAAATAATTAACCACGTGCTGTCTCACCCACTCTTCGGGTGTTAGTTGCAGCCACTTTTTCCGTATGGCATCAAAAACCAATAACTTATCCTTTCCGCTTTCTTTTAAACGGATATTGAAAGGTGGATATTTTAGCTCGGGGAACAGGGTTTTTACGTTAATTTTAAATATCTTTACTTATAAGAAGTACGGATAAAAAGCTATTAAAAATACAAGCAAAAAATGAAAACCAAAGAAGAAATTGTAAACAACTGGCTGCCTCGTTATACAGGCGTTCCTTTGAATGAATTTGGCGAATATATTTTGCTTGTGAATTTCACAAATTACGTGGAGCTTTTTGCCAAACAAAATAATGTAGAAGTAAGAGGTAAAGACAAACCCATGAGCAGCGCAACTGCCAATAATGTTACCATCATCAATTTTGGAATGGGAAGCGCAAGTGCGGCTACTGTTACCGATCTGCTATCTGCCATAAAACCAAAAGCAGTTCTTTTTTTAGGAAAATGCGGCGGTTTAAAAAAGAAAAATAATATTGGTGATCTTATTTTACCAATTGCTGCTATAAGAGGCGAAGGAACCAGTAATGACTATTTTCCGGCAGAAGTTCCTGCCCTACCCGCTTTTAGTTTACAAAAAGCCATTTCGTACACTATTCGCCTAAGTAATAAAGATTATTGGACCGGCACTGTTTACACAACCAACAGAAGAGTTTGGGAACACGATGAAGAGTTTAAAAATTACTTGCGCAAGATCCGCTGCATGGCTATTGATATGGAAACCGCAACCATTTTTAGCGTAGGGTTTTATAACGAAATTCCAACTGGTGCATTATTATTGGTAACTGATCAACCAATGACCGCCGATGGAGTTAAAACAGAAGCAAGTGATAAATTAGTAACAGACGGTTTTGTGCAAGAGCATTTGCGGATTGGCGTTGCATCATTACAAGAATTACAAAACAAAGGAATTTCAGTAAAACATTTACGTTTTGAATAAATTCAAGGATCATAAAACAAATCCTTCATTTTATATTGATGGCATTTTAAAAGGTGATATTTCTGTCCTTAGCAGAGCTATTACAATTATTGAATCTGCAAATTCAGATCATCATTTATTAGCTTCCGAAATAATTGAAGGTGTCATTTCTCATTCAGGAAAGTCGTTCAGGCTCGGCATCACAGGCGTACCGGGCGTTGGCAAGAGTACTTTTATTGAAAGTTTTGGAAAAGAACTTTTAGAACACAAACACAAAATTGCCGTTTTGGCAATTGATCCTAGTAGTTCAAAAAGTAAGGGCAGTATTTTGGGAGATAAAACTCGCATGGAATTTCTTTCAGCGCAATCAAACGTTTTTATTCGTCCTACACCAAGCTCAGGTTCGTTAGGCGGTGTGGCGCGTGCCACTTACGAAACTATTTTATTGTGCGAAGCGGCAGGGTTTGACTTTATTCTAATTGAAACCGTTGGTGTTGGGCAAAGTGAAATTGCGGTTAGCAAAATGACGGATTTCTTTTTATTACTAATGCTTGCAGGCGCCGGTGATGAATTACAAGGGATAAAACGCGGTATTATGGAAATGGCCGATAGCATTGTGATTACAAAAGCCGACGGTGATAATATACAAAAAGCGAAAATTGCAAAAGCCGAATACTCAAATGCCATTCATTTATTTCCACCAAGCGAAAGTGGTTGGATCCCAAAAGTAGAATTATGCTCGAGCGTAAATAATACAGGGATAAAAGAAGTATATGGCCTAATTGATAGCTATAAAAATTACGCTCATACCAATGGCTATTTTAATAAAAAGCGAAAAGATCAACTGATCGATATTTTAAAGGAAACCCTGAACGAAGAAATTGTAAAGCAATTTTACGATACACATCACGTCAATAAAAAACTAAGCGAACTCAGTAAAAAAAGCGTACTAAACCCTTATCTAGAAGCCTTTAAATTACTCAAGAAAAAGGGCTGAAAAATCCTATTTTACATAGGTTTTAATAACTAATCTAGTCTAAATCAATTTAAAGGTTTTACCAAATTGTTAAGTCCCCAATTCAAGGTTTTAAATTGATTAAATTCGCGTAACTAAAAATATGAAAAAGACCATACTTTATATTCTTTGTTGCTCGTTCATCGCAACGCTTTCAGCAGAGAACATCTTTCCGGAAAATAAATTCGCATCCACCTTCAAAAAAGCATACCTCATTAATCCATCCATTCCTAACGGTGTTTTAGAAGCGATTGCATTTACACAAAGTCGTTTTGAGGACCTCAAAGTTTACGAACCCAGCTGCATCGGGTATCCTGAAGCAAAAGGCGTGTTTGGCCTCATAGAAAATGGCAAAGGCTACTTTAGAAATAATTTACAATTAATAGCTTCTCTTTCACGTTACAAAGTTAATGCCATCAACGATCGCTCTGAAGATCATATCATGGCATATGCTGCAGCGTTTTCTGCTCTTCAAAATAAATATAATATCTATGGTGGCGATCTTAAAAATTACATAAGGATCTTTGTTGCACTTAGTGAACTTCCTTTGCAAGATAATATCAAAGATGATTATGTGCTTAACTCACATTTGTATCAGCTATTTTGGTTCCTAAATAATAAAGATGCTGCTATACACTATCAATTTCCGGTTTTTGCAACTGATCTTGAAAAAGTATTTGGAGCCAATTTAAAAATTCTTTCTTCATCTAACATTTACATAAATAACGATGATATCTCAAGCGGTCAGCAATCTTATAAATTAAATTCATCGGCTACATTTAACTCCCCTGATTATGCACCTGCCGTTTGGGATCCTACAACTTGCAATTATAGCTCGCGTAGCGGATCACAAATTACAGCGGTAACTATCCATTTTGTTCAGGGAACATATGCCGGATGTATCTCATGGTTTAAAAATTGTTCGGCCAATGCTTCTGCACACTATGTTGTTCGCAGTAGCGACGGACAAGTAACGCAAATGGTTTTAGAATCTAATAAGGCATGGCATGTTGGAAGCGAAAATCCTTACACCGTTGGAATAGAACATGAAGGTTATATTAATAATGTTTCGTGGTTTACTAATGCCATGTATAATTCGTCCGCAGCGTTATCAAAAGATATTTGCGCAAGTAATAGCATTAATCCTCTTAGAACATATTATGGGCCCGGATGCAGCGGAAGTTCATCGCAATGTTTATTAGGCGCGTGTACAAAAGTAAAAGGCCATCAGCAAAACCCGAATCAAAGTCATACCGACCCAGGGCCCTTATGGAATTGGTCAAAATACTATAAACTTATAAATAATACTTACACGGTAACAACCTATACAGCAAGTGCCGGAAATTTTTATGATACAGGCGGGCCAAGTGCAAACTATTCGAACGACGAACGCAAATTTTGGCTTATTACAAAACCAAGCATCACTAACATTACACTCAACTTCACTTCGTTTAATTTAGAGCAAGGTTACGATAACATGTTCATTTACGATGGGGGCTCGGTTAATTCTTCATTGATCGGGCAGTATACAGGAACTGTTAATCCGGGCCCGGTTACCTCTAATAATGATAGTTTATTAATTGAGTTTAGAAGTGATTGTGCAACAACTGCGAGCGGTTGGGGTGCAACCTACACTACAAATTCATCGGCCCCAACTACTACAGATATTATTTCGCCTAATACAAACGTTAATACCTTGGCGCCATGGATCACTACAAATTTTACAGCAAGCATTAGCGACGTTGATAATATTGGCGGAAGCGGCGTTGAAAAAGGCTATTATCAAGCCATTGATTTTAATGGTACCGAATGGCGCGCCAATTATACGCGCGGATTTTTTTCAGATAATTTTGATAATGCTATTCATCCGGAGTGGACCGTTAAAACCGGCACATGGACTGTGAGCGGAAATGCCCTATTACAAACTGATGAAACAAGCACCGTGGCTGCAAATACAAATATTTACGCAGCGCTTACTCAGAGTTTATCAAACCGCTATTTGTATCAATTCCTTGCCAAATTTGAAGGTACACAAACCAATAGACGAGCCGGTTTACATTTTTTTGTTGATCAACCCGATAGTAGTAATCGCAACAATAGTTATTTTGTTTGGTTCCGATTAGATGACCAAGCCGTTCAAATTTATAAGGTGGTTAATAACGTTTTTGGTGCTGCTCAATACACAGCGTCTGTTAATTTTAATGCGGGACAATGGTATGATATTAAAATTATTTACGATCGCATTACAGGTAAAATGAATGTTTACATGAACAATGCTAAAATTGCAACATGGACAGATCCTACGCCATATAGCAATGGCGGATTTATCTCTTTTAGAAGTGGTAACTGCAAATTTAGTGTAGATGAAATAAAAGTTTACCGTTCGCGTGCTGCAACAGTTAATGTAAGTGTTGGAAGCAGTATGGCGAATGAGCTACGTTATCAAAACCCTAGCCCAGTGCAAGCGGCCGGAAAAATAAAATCAATTTGCCAAGATACAGCAGGAAACCTCTCGCCTATTTTTTATTACGATCTTAATATTGATTGGACACCTCCGTCGAATATTAGCACTGTTTTTGATGGTGATGCTTCTGATATTTCTAATGTAAACACCACTGATTCGCTGCGGGCTAACTGGACACTATCAGGTGATCCAAATTCTGGAATTGTGCGTTATTGGTACAGTATTGGTACGGCACCAGGAAGTACAAATACATTGGGCTGGACCAGTAATTGGGCGGCAACAGCAGTTACAGCAAAAACATTAACACTAGTACAAAACACTATTTATTACTTTAACTTACGATCAGAAGATGGCGCCGGAATGTTAAGCGGAATAACCAGCAGCGATGGGCAAAAAGTAGATACAAATTTTGTTGCTACACATTTAAATTCAATCGAACCAGTTTCTTATTTAGAATTATATCCTAATCCATTCAAAGATCAGATCACTTTACATATGACAATTCCGGTTGATTCAAAAATTACGATTAGCGCTATGGATATTTTAGGAAGGCAATTTGAATTGTACGAAGCAAAAGAGAGTAAAGGAAAATTAAGCATTCCACTAAATTTTGATAATTCGCTCATGACGGCGGGGACCTATATAATCAAAGTTGGCGTTAACGATAAGGTTTACTTAAAAAAGATCATTAAGAACAATTAATCTTCCAGTATAAAAATAGCCTCTGAGATCTCGTTAACGGCTTTATTATTTTTTTGCTTCTTGGCGCACTCAAGTCCAAACTTATAATACTTCAAAGCCTCTTTGGTTTGTTGTATTTGCTCATACAGTTTCCCTAAGTGGAAAAATGCAGGAATGTAATCTGTTTGAATAGCTATGACTCTCTTAAATTGTTCTTCGGCGAGATCAAAATTACCATTGCCAACATGTTCAAGTCCTAAAGAATAATTCAAAAAAATATCATTGGGTTCTTTTTCCAACATAGATAAAATCGTACCTATACGACGTGAACGTTCCATAAAAAATTATTTAGAAACAGAAGTGAATTGCTTTAAGAAACGTACATCGTTCTCAAAAAATAAACGAAGATCTTTTACTTGGTATTTTAGCATGGCAATACGTTCAATGCCCATTCCAAAAGCGTAGCCTTTAAATTTATTGCTGTCTATTTTACAATTATCTAACACTTGCGGATCAACCATACCACAGCCCAATATTTCTACCCAACCGGTGTATTTACAAACGTTACACCCTTTACCGCCGCATAATGTACAGCTAATATCTACCTCGGCACTTGGCTCGGTAAATGGAAAATAACTTGGACGTAATCTTATTTTTGTTTCGGCTCCAAACATTTCCTTTGCAAAATATAAAAGTGTTTGTTTTAAGTCGGCAAACGATACTTGCTCATCAATATATAAACCTTCCACTTGATGAAACTGACAATGCGCACGTGCACTAATAGCTTCATTTCTGTAAACACGTCCCGGAGAAATAGTTCTGATCGGTGGTTTTTGGCTTTCCATTATATGCACTTGCACACTTGATGTTTGCGTGCGCAATACCATTTCCGGATCTAAGCTCACATAAAATGTATCTTGCATATCGCGTGCCGGATGATTTTCGGGTGTGTTTAATGCGGTAAAATTATGCCAATCATCTTCAATCTCTCTTCCATCACTTACTGTAAAACCAATCCGTGAAAAAATATCAATGATCTCATTTTTAACAATAGATAATGGATGGCGACTTCCTAATTGTACTGTTGGATATCCCGGTGTAGTATGATCGGCCGTGGCAGATTTTGAATCACCATTAGAATTCTCGAACTTTTCTTTAAATTCGTTGATACGCTCTTGAGCTTTGTTTCTAAGATCATTTAATTTAGCGCCAATTTCTTTCTTTAATTCATTTGGAACCGTTCTAAAATCGTCAAATAAAATGCTTATTTCCCCTTTTTTACTTAGCCATTTTATACGGTATTCTTCCACCTGCTCCTTAGTTTGAGCGGTAAAAGATTCAACCTCCCCCAGTAAAATATTGATCTTTTCGAGCATACAATTTGCTTAATCACACAAATTTAATCAAATTTATACTTAAAATGGGCAGATTTCCCTTTTATATTATTTTGATAGTCATAGCTTTAAAAGCCAATGCCCAAAACATGCATTACGATGTTAGGGATGGCGACACCATAAACAAAGTAGATAAGGACAGTTTACGCCAGGGTGTTTGGCGCACTTATTATGGCACAGGTAAATTTAAAGCAGAAGTAGTTTACAAGAATAGCAAAAAGCAAGGATTAGAGATACAGTGGCATAATAATTTAAGCAACTGCGTGAAGCAAGAAACGTTTTATAATAATGGAATATTAGATGGGCCAATAACCTATTATTCGAAGAATTGTAAAAAGGAACTGATAGAAACCTTCAAGAATGGTGTAAAAGAAGGATATGAAATTTCGTATCATAATAATGGAAATATAAAAGCCGAAGGAAATTTTAAAAAAGGAAATTTAGATGGCGTTTATAAAATTTACGATAAGGGCGGAAAATTTACATTTGAAAGTAGAAGCACTACTGAAGAAGTAACGTATGAGCCAAATATGGAAGACACTTCCAATTACGGCGTTTACAAAGTACTTGCCCGAAATAGCAAATGGAAAAAAACAATGATCGTTACAGATCTTACCGGAAGTATGTATCCATATGCAAAAGAAATAAACACTTGGTTACGATTACATTTTATGAGAGATACTGCTCAGCAGTACTTTGTGTTTTTTAATGATGGTGATAATAAAAAAGATGTAGATAAAAAAATTGGCATCACCGGCGGCATTTATGTGTGCAGGGCAAAAACCACAGAAGATTTAGTGAACACCATGAAGCTTACTATTAAAAAAGGTGAGGGTGGCGATTCGCCCGAAAATGTGGTGGAAGCCATATTAACCGGATTAAAAAAAGTACGCAAGCCAGATAATATTATTTTAATTGCCGATAACTGGGCAAAAGCGCGCGATCTAAGTTTATTGTCGCAAGTAAAAATTCCAGTGCGCGTTATTTTGTGTGGTGTTTACGAAGGAATGGAGATCAATACCGATTATTTGAATATTGCTTATAAAACGCGAGGAAGTATTCATACCATTGAACAAGATATTACTGACCTCATTAATCAAGCCTCCGGGAAAAAATTTAACATCAACGGTTTTGATTACATTATTAAGAATGGAAAGATAATGGCTAATTAGTCGAACCTCAAAAAGTATTTTTATTATTTGGGCGCCTTATCGGGCTATCACTTCAAGCTTGTTTGTCCTTTGCTATGTTTGTCGCACTGCG
>Ga0163149_10001101_pt1 | contig 34922 bp, 30 predicted proteins | sample OliLakLV19MP5G1_FD_148604 | JGI IMG/M metagenome (GOLD analysis project Ga0163149, IMG submission 148604) | Freshwater microbial mat bacterial communities from Lake Vanda, McMurdo Dry Valleys, Antarctica - Oligotrophic Lake LV.19.MP5.G1 | ecosystem: Environmental > Aquatic > Freshwater > Lake >... | reverse complement strand
CCTGAGAGCGTGACAACTGCCTGGCCACTGGCTTTGTGGAGACGGTAGGACGGGAGTTTTTGGTGCTTGCGTGGCGTGTGAGGTTCCTAGAAATCGCGCCAAAAACGGTAGACTACCGTTTTAAGGCGTTGCTTCTGACCTCACTGTCCACCTTGGACAGGTACGCTAACTAGCGTTAGGTTCACTTCTTACATTAAAGCGGGCGAAGGGACTCGAACCCTCAACATTCAGCTTGGAAGGCTGACACTCTACCATTGAGTTACGCCCGCATAAAAATCGACTTTTACATAAGTACCTGTTTCCAATATCTCTTAAAGCTAATATTCAACCTCGCCAAACCTCGTGACACCTCGCCGAACCACTCATGATTTGCCTTATACTGAATCGATTTTGCATCTACCTTGAATCGTCGATTCATTACCGTTAGAGTGGGCTTCCGCACGGAGTTCACCTGTTGCCGCGTCCCAAGAAAGCCCCAAGCTCTGCGAAAGAACCATGAAGAGGGCCGCCTACTTCGCCGTTAATGCCTATCGGCCCGATGGCAAGCGAATCACCATTAGCTTCGGGCCGGTGCCTGAGAATGTCGACGAAGCCTCCAAGGTCTATGCGACCTTTAGCCAGTGGCTCAAGCTTTACCAGTCCGATGCCCATAAATGCCTTTCCTACCCATCACCTTACGATGCGGTGAGCCAGATGCTCAATCCAAGTAGCATAGTAGTGCTGGGCGACCTGATCGACAACTACCTGAAGTATGCCGATCGCGCTTTCAAGATGACACGAACCGATCGTCTAAGCCCCAACTATCAGCGGCTCCAACTGGTACTCGGCTCGATGGAGAAGTACCGATCGTGGCCGATCCAAAAGTTCGGCGCCGACGACATGGCCGATGTGCAGCAGATGTTAGTCGACTATCGGTATACCCGACGCCGCGATGCAGTGGCTGACAAGCCTCTCACTCGCAGCAGCCTCAACGCTACCTTTCAGGAACTTCGAAAGATGTTCGTCTGGGGTGTGGGAAGGCGAATGGTGGATCCCGCCACCGAAATGGCCTTCCTCGAAATCAAGAAGATCAAGGTGGGCCACTCTGTCATTCGCGACAACCTCAAACGGGCCAAGGTGACAGACGACGAGTTCAACCGCGTCGTGGCCGCAGTCAACCCCACCATGGGCGCCATGATGAAAGTGCTCAGGTACACCGTCTGCCGGCCCGCCGAGGTCATCTGCATGCGGCTTATGTATTTTCGAATGGATGTGCCAGAGTGCTGGCTCTATGTGCCAGGCAGTGACAAGGGAGAATTTGGCGATCACAAAGCTGTGGGATCAGGCGACGGCGAAGGCAAGTTTCGATTCATTCCCATTACCCAGTCCGTCCAGAAAATACTCAGACCATTCATGGGCAAAGCGATCTCCGATCAGGATTGCCTGTTCAAACCCTCTGATGCCGTCCAAGCGATCTTGGAAGAAAAGTTTGACAACCGCAAGACTCCACTGTTCGCAGGCAACCGCCCGGGGACCAACCGCAAAGAACACCTCATGATCAAACCTGGTGCGGTCTACAAAGTGAACAGCTTTTATGAGGCCATCAAGAGAGGGTGTAAGCGGGCAGGCGTTGAGGGATTCAGCCTCTACGACCTTCGCCGCGCCAGCATCACCGATATCGACGCCAAAATCGGTGATCAGAACGCGACAAGGCTTGTAGGCCATGCAGATCGAAAGACCACTGACATCTACAAAATGGAACCTGTCAAGAGGATGATGGAAGCAGCGCAGCAATACGAGAAGGCCATCAGCGAAAATACCTCATGACTATCGCTTGTTCTTGGATCCCGGAGGCCGGCCGCGGCGGGGCTTACAACTGTCAGTTTCGATGAACTGGTCCACTTCTTTGCGGCTGAAAACCAGGCGACCGCCGAATTTTCGATTAGGCAAATACCCGCGTGGCATCACTCGGTGAATGGCCAAATCTTTTTTCGTCATGCAGCGTGGAAATCAACTGAGCTTCCCCCGTTTGGACGGGCGCTTGGCAGGGAATTTTATGTGGATTTAGCGAAACGCTCATTACATTTTCGTCCATTGCAGCGACCTTGGACACCATCAGAACGAGACCAGTGGGGACGGGGCGGAGCGGCAGAAGAGGAAAGAGTAGAGCTACAATGTCCATGAAGGGCACTTGTCTTAAAGTTGACTGCGCGGCAGTGCTTCGCGTGGAGATTCAGCGGTCGACTTGTGCAGTGATGCGCTGGCTGATCATCTGCTGTGCCTGCTCGATCTGTTGAGGCGTCATACGCCGGGATAAGACGTTCCTGTCATCGATTGCGTCCATGCGACCTTGTTCAACGCTCAGTGAGAACCAGACATAGGCGGCCACATCGTCCTGTTCCACACCATGCCCCAGTGCGTAGGACCGTGCAAGACGGTTTTGCGCCGCAGGTGAATCCTGCTCGGCGGCGCGGCGCAGCCAATGGGTCGCTTGGACGTCATCCTTGGCCACGCCCTGACCTCTTGAATAGAGAAGAGCGAGGTTGGATTGTGCTGGTGCAAAGCCCTGATCGGCGGCCAGTTGAAGCAAGCGGGCGGCTTGGGCGTCATCTCTGGAAATGCCTTGACCTCTGAGATACATCATGGCCAGGCTGGCCTGCGCGACGGCGAATTGCTGTTCAACAGCCCGACGGTACCAGAGGACCGCTTCGGCTTCATCCTTCTCGACACCGCGACCTTTGGCGTGCATCCATCCATAGATCGTTTGGGCGATCGGCAAAGACTGTTCCGCTGCCATGCGACACCAATGCGCCGCCTGCACGTCGTCCTGCTTCACCCCTTGACCCTTGAGATACATCAGGCCAAGTGCCGTCTGGGCGGGAGCATAACCCTGCTCGGCTGCGGATCGGTGAAGGTCCAGCGCCGCCGCCAGATCACGGGCCGAAGGATCGCCTTCCATGCGAATCTGCGCAAGCGTGAACTGAGCCTCGGGTACACCCTGCTGCGCAGGTTCACGAAGCCATCGGGCGGCTTCGTCAAAGTTGCGATCGACCCCTTGCCCCTTCGCATACATGAGTCCCAGGTTGGTCATTGCCCAGTTGTGGCCCTGTCGAGCCGCTCGCCGAAACCAGCGGACTGCCATTTCATCGTCCCGGGGAACGACCTTGCCCTCGTAGTAGATGAGTCCCGTAACAAATAGGGCGCTTGCGTTATTTTGCGAGGCCGCCTTGTCGAGCCAGCGCTGAGCTTCTTTCGCATCGACCTCTACGCCTTGCCCCAGAAGGTACATCACCGCCAGATTGTTCTGGGCGGAAGCGCTCCCTTTGACGGCGGCGGCCTCGTACCATTTCATCGCATTGGCATAGTCGTTCTCTACAATTTGGCCCTTTTGATACAAGGCACCCAGATTCACCATCGCTTCGACATCCCCCTGCTGAGCAGCCAGAGTGTACCAATGCACAGCCTTAGCGCCATCTTGCTCGATACCTTTGCCCTCCTCGTACATTAGCCCGAGCATGAACTGAGCCCGGCTGCTTCCCTGTTCCGCCTGTTGAAGCCAACGGGCATGAGCGGTCTGGAAGTCGTTACGCTGAAATGAGTGAAGTCCAGCCTGATAACTTCCAGCACAGCCGGCCAGGATTGCTGGCAATACGAGCAGCACAAACGTCGAACGAAAGGTGGTTGATGAGGGGAGCAGGTTCATATCGTAGATATCGAACGAGGAATGCCATGCGATTATTAGATCGTCGGGAGATTGAGCAAAATTTCAATCACGCTCCTGATCAATCCTAGACGGCACCGGCTCAAATCCACCTAACATTTGAAATGAATTGACGAATCGAGAGTGGAATACTCAATACATGGGTGGTGTGCGCGTGTCGTAATATTTCGTTCCCGGCCCAGGTTTGTCTACCCTGAGCATTTTTCAATCGTGTCTATCATGTTAATCCATTATCAATGCTTCAGTTATATCGTGTCTAGGGGAATATACCTAGACATCTACCCGAAAACCCTTATCTGGCAAGCCATGTGGAATCGTTCGCCGAGATATCGAGACCCGAGACAGTGAAACAGCGAACATAGCCAAACCTCCGAAAGAGAGGAGAAGATCGCGCAGGCCATAGTTTACCACATATGGAACTCTAACTCAAGAGTTAATTAACCTAAGAACCCGCCACTGCAGGGCAAACGCATCTAAACCCCCGCCTTCAGCACACAGAACAGGTAATCATCCTGCCAACCGGCTTTGAGGCGTTTGCCTTTGACACTCCGTTTGCTCGTTTTCTCGTTCTTGATCAGATTCAACGCGAGTTTGCGCAGCACCGCCATGTTCTGGGCTCCGTGACCGACGCGAATCCGACTGTGGTCTTCGTCGAACGCCATGTCCAGCGTCCAGTGCAGCGTGTTCTCGATGCTCCAATGACTGCGGATCGTGCGGCCCATGCGGACGGCGGTGATCACATCGTGACTTGCGATGTAGTAACTCGATTCAAAGCTCGTCACGCCATTGATCTCGCGCTGGCGATCCACGCGGACAAACTGCTTCACGCCCGCCCACGCCGCGAGCAGGTCCTCATCGCCGCGTGCCGGCGCGACATACACGCGGCGCGTCTCGATGCGGCCGTGACCTTTTTCGATCGTTTCGTGACGCTCGTGCTTCTGGTGCGGCGCATCAGGAATCGGATGATCGACAATCTCATCCATCACACGCTTGACCTGCTCCAACAGCGTTGGCTGATTCGCCTTCGCGGCCAGCACGTAATCGCCTTCCTGATCGATGATCTGTTTGGCGATTTCCTTCTGACAACCCATCGCATCGATGGTGATGGTCGCGCCGCGAATATCCAGTATTTTCAGCAGTTTCGGGATGGCGGTGATCTCGTTGCTCTTCTCATCGACCGCCACCTGCGCGAGCGTCAGGCCCGCTTCGCTGGCGAAGGCGCTGACCATGTGGAACGCGCCCTTCTTGCCGGCCTTGCTCATCGCGCGGCGCATCGTCTTGCCGTCGATGGGCACGACCTCACCGGCCAGGTCTTCGCACAGGTGTTGCACGAACGCGGCGAAGCATTCGCCAAAGGCAGTGGGGTTGAGCATGGCGAACACGCGATTGAACGTGTCGTGGGAAGGGATGCCGTTGCGCAGGCGAAGAAAGGTGCGGAACCATTTCTCCTTGCAGCGGCCAAACTCAGCGACATCGACCCAGCCATCGGCGCTGCAGATCACAGCACAGATGGCGATGGTGATGATGTCGATCAGGTCGTGTGCCTTGGTGCGGTCAATTCGGGGGTCTTGAAGGTGGCCAAAGAAGCGATCGATAGCGGTGTCGGGCTTGTCGTCCATGAGGAGCCTCCATGCTCGCACGGGTGAAGCGCAGCATGGAAGCTATCGGCCAACGGACTCACGTTCCTGTGGTTACGGGAGTTAAGATGCGTTTGCCCTGCCCGCCACTGGCAAACACCCGCGCAGTGGCGTCCGTGCGCGGGGGGTAGAATGAGGGACGGAATCGAAGGAGGAACTGGAATCAATCCGCCAAAGCCTGATGCGCGGCTCCCCGTTTAGCGACGAGAAATGGACGACCCGCACCGCACCCGCCACTGAGTCAGGAATCAACGCTCCACCCACGCGTCAGGCCGGGGAAAGAGGCGATATAGTTGAATGACCCCTTATCTTCCCCCAATCTACTTGTTTGCAGTCTGCTGACAGTGGCATCAACCATTGCGGTATCACACAAACAGACTGGCGGTTTCGCTACGTCGTATGGATTCCCCTAACTCCGGCCAGCGATCAACGAAAGGCATTGTCGAGATACGACCCAGTTCGCTGGGTTCTATTTTGTTAAGTCCACCACCATAGACGCGACCTGCGCCACGGAGTTCGTGCCCTGTGACCTGGCGCAAGAGTTCATGTACTTCTGCGCTTCGTCTTGGGTATTTGCGGAGCATGGTCACCAGACCATTTATTGGATAGAGCATGAGATATAGGTTGGTTCCGATGGCCTGCGAGCGGTTGTGGAGGAATCGGAAGGGCTGTTTGTCGTTGCTTCCGCGGCCCATATACGTGCATAGAAAGGGAGCAGGTTCGCGCTGTTCTTGCTTGTACCATGGACTACGTTTACCGACGAGGTAGCCATCTTTGACGCCTATTGCATCAGCGGTTTGCAGATATTCCCAAAGGGACGGGTGGCGCAATTCGACTACGTGCTCGGGCAAGTCGCAGTCGATGACACAGAGTTGCAGGTCGATGTTAGGATAGCCATCGGCGTCCGGTTCGATGACGGTGGTTTTTAGATGTCGTGGGCTGGGCAGAATCGGGCGGAGGTACTTGACGGGGAGACCTCTGCGCTTAGCGTCGGCTCGATCGAGAATGAAGAATTTATTGTCGCCGGTGGCGATGCCGCGCTGGACGCGGAAGAAGTCGGAGAGTTTCGGGCCAGTTTCATCGTTTAGCGCATGCCTGTCGTTTTTTGAGTGGTTTGGATAGACGGTCCACTTGCGTGATTTTCTAAGTAGCTCCAGTGGAATGTGGTTGGTTGCTTGGGGGCGTTTCATTGACCCGCCAAAAGTGAACTCTGGAGCGTGGTTGTGCGCCGGTGGCACTTTGTGAAATACCAAGACAACCGAGGACACCAAAGCATCACCGAACTGAACATCGTCGGGGGCAAACCGATGGACGCGGATGAGCGTTACGCGATCCGTGAGATAATGCTTGAGGGCTGCTCCGTAGTTGACGTCCATAAACTCCGATGGAATCAACCACGCAGCGTAGCCGCCTTCCTCCAGCCATGCAGTGGCGATTAAGAGGAAATAGACATACAGACCTGCAAGTCCGTTGACATCAACGTTAGTCAACTCGAATGTGAGTCGTTTCAGACGTTCTTTGTCTGCGCGGTTGATGTGGTGATGACGAACATATGGCGGATTGGCGAGGATGAGATTCGGCGGTCTCGCTGGTGAACCGTTGGCGACGACCTGTGTGAAGTCACCGAGCACAACTTCGAGTCCATGGTGGTGCCAAAGGTTTCGGGCTGCATCGGCGAATAAAGGATCGAGTTCAATCCCGACCGCGCTCTCAAAGCGTTTCTGTCCAAAGACGGTGAGCGCGGCTGAGAAAAAGCTGCCTGAGCCGACGGCCGGATCGGCAAAGTGGATTTCGCGATTGCTCTCGCCAATCAGGGAGCCAACATAGTCGGCGATGTCAATGGCGAGTGCGTTGGGCGTGGCGAACTGGCCGAACCGGTTTCGCTCGGCTGCCGACTTGGTAGCGTCAATTGTAGCTTGGACCAACTGTCGCTTGGCTTCTGTCGTGTTGTCGTGCTGAGCAATCATGCTTTATAGCCCTAGTTTTGCCAGATCGTCAATGCGATGCTCCCATACCCAATCGATTCCTTCGGCCGCTTCGTATCCCAAATAGTCGCTGCCGAAATATCCACATAGGAACAGGACATACACAACATTCGATCCATATGCCGCTTGAAGTTGGTGGATTTTGGTCGCTTCCTCTTTTCGACGTTTGTTCGTATTCGTGAAGTCGCCTGCCGACTTAGCCTCTATCAGAATTGGCAAACGATCTCGCCTCACTTTTTTAGGCTGGATTACTACATCGACGGGAATATTGACTTTGAGCGCCGCTCCGACTGCCAAATTCAAACGAAAAGAATATGTTCCAGGGACCATCTCTGTAGGCGTCTTTCCCGGCAGTGGAGCCTGCTTTCGGTAGCCTAGCCTATCGAGCCAATCACCGATCATCTTCAGTTGGCGTTGTTCTTGAGCGTTGCGAACAATTGGGTTGGCGACTGCGCTGCACAGTCGGTCGGCGATGATTGTTGATGCCCGGTCGCGTTCGTGGTCGGTCGGTTCTTTCGACGCGCCAAGCCACGGAAAAATGTCATGGTCCAAGAGTTTTGCCAGCACTTCGCACACTTTGGATAGATTCTCGTCAATAAGTTCCGTCGTCATACGCGACGCAAGTTTGCCTTCTTCCATGCTGCCTATTAGCGCCTTGTTCGCGCTTGCTAGTCCGATCAAACGATCCACGGCGAGTGGCGGAGCGGTACACATGCGCAGGGTCTGGAGAGCACTTGGATTCGCACGCAGGGTCCCTGCGTCGAGACTATGCAGATCACGGGTGGCAACGAGCGCGGCCTTGACATCCTGTGTCGTCTTGACTCGAGTGGATCGAAACGCGAGAGGCGCAAACTTCATGAACCATTGGTTGAATTGGTCAACCGACGCAGCGATGTCGGTTTTCCACAGGTGCGGTTTGTCAGAGTTGATTCGTTCAGGTGTCATGCGATCTCGTTGTGTACCATCCCGAACTTTCGACTTTCTTCGTTGAGCCATCATCTAAGTATACGGAATATGTTTGGGTCCATGCAACGCGGCTGTATCTCAATTCGAAATTTTACTGAATTCGAGATTGGCATGTCGGCGGTCATCCTGGGAACAGCAAGTAGGATGGCCTGAGTCTTTGAATCCAACCACCCAACGCATGTGAGCAGAAAGGGCAGAAAAGGGGTCAAAGGCGAATGCCATTCACTTAACCCATAACTCCACTCCAGCAATATAGTATGCGCTTGTGCCATCGGCAGCCTCCCGCGATCATGGTGTTGTTCAACGACACCCAATCACAGGAAACCACGGATGGCACGTTTCTCGTATGCGATCGGGCGGTTGTGCCGCGATAGCGGCCGCATCTTCCCTTTGATCCCCCCCTTGAGCAACTGGTGCCAAAGGGCAAATGCCGGCGGGACTTTCCCGACTGCGGGGGCCGGCAATGGCCGCTTCTGAGTGGCAGAGGGGGCCAGAACCTAGCCATGAAAATCCCGGAGTGGCCCATATTTCATTCTTTGGGGAATGAAGCCTGCTGCTGGCGTGCCCAGAGAACCCAGTCGGGCCGGGTGTCGCGCTCGATGATGTCACTGAGCAGCAAGCGGACCTCCTTGGTGCGCTCACCGCGCCGGATCAGGGCGCGGGCGAGATTTCCCTGAAACTCGACGGAATTGTCGAGGGTGACAGCTTGTCGGTACTGATCGACCGCACGATCCAATTCGCCGGCTTGTTCGAGCACGAGTCCGAGGTTGTTGCACGGCTGGGCGTGTTTGGGCATGAGTTTACGGGCGTACTCGAATTCCCAGGCGGCCTTGTACCAATCGGACTGTCGGAAATAGACCTTGCCGAGATTGTTGTGTGCCGGGCCGAATTCGACATCGGCAGCCAACGCCTGCGTGAATGACTCGTGGGCATCTTGAAGTTCGGCGCGTTGAAGATGAACAAGCCCCTCCTGATTGAGTTTGCGTGCCAGCTCAGTGTCGCGGCGCGGCTCGACCCGGATGGTTCGATACGGTTCGCCGTCGTCACCGGTCTGTGCCGGGCTTGTGCAACGAACCGCGGTAAAGGCGAAGGTTGCCAACAGCAGTAAGCAGGGAAATCGTAGTCGCGTGGATGGCTTTGCAAATGAACTCATGACTAGAGCTGATGATAGCGGATTCCTTGCGACCGGCTTCCTTATCGAGAGGTAACCTTCGGCTTGGCGGGCGGCGCGTAGATGAGATAGCTGATAGTGACCGTGGCGTCCCAGTACTGCCGGGCTTCTGGATCACGCGGGGACTGAAGACGCAGATCGCGGACGGAGAGTCCGCCCTCTTCGGTGACATGCAGGAAGAAGGCGACCAGTTCCTGCAAGGTAACGCGGCGGAGCGAGACCGATGTGGGCTTTTGCAAGTAGGGCGACTCTCCCATGCGTCGAGCGGCCAGCGGCGTGATGCCCTGAAGTGCATCGGCGGAAATCTGGGCGTATTGGGTCGCTGACCGCAGTCGCTCGCCTAGTCGCCGCACACCCGAGTCCTCGTCGTCGGCCATGGTTGCCGCTCCCTGGTGTGAGTGGATCGACTGGGCCAGTTGCCTGCATCGTTGCAGATCATCTGCCGCTGTTTGCGCCGCCGCGCGCCGATCCGCCATGGACTGGTGGCTCCAGAGCGCTGCGATGCCGAGCATCAACAGCATCACGCCGCCGAGGATCATCTGTCGTGTCATTGCGGAGATCATGGCTGCGCTCCTGTCGGGTGCGGTTTGACGCGAGGCTTGGCGGTGAAGGAGAACTGCACCCCGCCACCGGCCAGCGCCTGCGTGCGAGGCGGCTCGACATCCAGCCTTGCGGTGCCTTCGAGGGAGATGGCGATCTGTTCCGCATCCAGGTGGCTTTGGGCCTGACCATCGATGCGGATCAGGCCCGGCTCGATACTCAGGTCGTTGATGCGGAAACGAATCTGTCCCGGTAGCCCCGTGAGAACTGTATGGAGCGACTCAAGGGCGGAGTCGGCGACAGCGCTGCCGATCTTTGCTTGGTCACCGGTTGTTCCCGAATCGGCTTGCGGCCCCGCCTTGGCCCAGAGGCGTTGAAGCTCGCTTTGCAGACGCGACCTGATACTCGCCGGCACACGCTGACCCGGCAGCGCTTCTTTGAAGAGATCGACCTGAGCCTGTGCATGCTCCGACACCAACTCTTCGTAACGTCCTGCGCGGTACTGAGTGACAGCGATCACGGTTACCAACAAAATGACCATCGCCACAGCGAAGATCGTCAGCGGCCGGCGATACACAGCCATCGGATCGGCGGGAGCCAGGCTGTCTCGGCACAAATCGATCCACGGCGCTGACTGGCCTGACAGAATCTTTGACGCGGCAAGAACTGCAAGCTCACACGACTGCTCGCGCGATTCGTCACGCAGCCGAAGATGTGGGACCGATCTGGCGACCCGGCTGATCGGCTGCGGTGACCCCGTCCACAAGACGGCTCGATCTGCTGCATTGGGATCATTCAAGCTTTCGAGTTCGTCGCAAAGCAGCGCCTCTTCACCGGCGATCCACCGCCATTGAGACGGATGCCCTTTCTCGACGGTGATAAGGTCAAACTCGCAGCAAGCGTCATCCGCATCGCGGCTATTGTTGATCACGACAGCACAGGCATCTGGTTGCTGTTCAACGAGTGTCGCGGCCGTGAGCAGGGCTTGAGGGCAGATGTGAATTACTTTGAGGCCAGCGTCACCAAGAGCGGCAACGATCCGTTCCAAACGATCGAGCTCTGCGCAGACGCCTAGTGCCTTCGAGCCGCTACATTCGATGAAATCAGCCACGAACTGCTCTGATGCGATCGGCAGGTGCTCCTCCAGTTGGAACATCATCGATCGCCTTCGTCGCCCTCGTTCCAGGCGATCCGTGGACACTTTCGCACTAAGACACCAAGAGGAGGCAATGGCCAGAATCACCGACGTTCCGTCGCATGCCATGTCTTTAAGCTGTGTCGCTACCGCCAGCGCTTTGACCTGGAGCGATGCATCTGTGGCCGTCTGCACCGACACCACCGTTACCTCAGACTCGCCACCGAGTCCGAGTTGCCAGCCTTCATCGAATGTAAAGATCGTCACCGGCCTGCTCATGGCATCTCTCCTTCAGCCAGCGTGGGCAAGTGAAGGTCCATCTGCTGACCCGCGCGTAGCACGGTCACTTTCCATCTTTCGATCTTGACGACCATCACCGCCACACCTGAATCCTCGAAGTGCTCACCTGGCGCGACCAATTTCACGTCCCCCGTCGGCTGCATCACCAGTGCCATCGAGTGTCCCGGCTCGACGATCGTGCCGACCAGCCGCACGGAAAGTGTCGCCACTTGTACGACCGGTGACTCGCCTTGTGTCACGCTGTCGCCGACCTTTGTGGCCGAGGCCAAAGATGGAGCATCAAACAACGGCGGACGCAGATCGACACTGCAGATGGTCAGCAGATCCTGCCTCCATGCCTTTGATTTTTCCTGAGTGTCATTGGGAACGTCATTGCCTTCCTTTGAAGGTGACCCAGTGATGAGTAGCTCCACCGAAGTTGACGGCACGACCGCGACAGGCATCACAATTCCCGCCACGAGAATCGTGACGCCTGCCAGCGCCACGACCGTGGCTGCGATGAATAGAACTGTTTTTTGTCGCCCAAGTGTCATACGTTCACCAGGAGAAATCACGCCGTCGGTTGACCGGGCGCACCGGTTCGACCTTGCCGGTCACATCCGGTCCAGTCGTAGTTCCTTCGCCAACGCTCAACGAGGTACGGGTTCGTTGCAAGCTGTGGATCGTGATCCAGAGCGAGTGACAGTCCGATCGTTCGGTAAGCACGTTACGCAGAATATTGCGGTTACTTTCGGTGAGTTGCTCAATCGATTCGAGCAGCGGTTCGAGGGCGAGTAGCACATTCGATCGGCGACCGGCGAGAAAGGCTCTCATAGCAGTAGGCTCAATCAGCCCGCTGCACGCCTGCTCGATGACGTGATCCGGGCTACTTCGAAAGTGCACTTTGCCATCGCCCCACAGCGTGATGCGCGATGCCAGACCGTCGCGGCCATCCGAACCTGACCAAGCCTCGACCGGCGCGCCCGGTGCCAACTGGTCGAAACTGCCGAACAACGGCAGCGAGCGCATTTGCGTCTTGATCGTTGCTTGACGACGCAGCGGCCGTGGATCGATGCGCATGGAAGAAGCAGTCGTCACGCCGCCCGCATGAAGTTCCTCGGCAAGCATTCGCCTCGCCTTGGTCGCACCGTGACGAGCCCAAAGGATGTTGAAGTTCAGCTTGGTCTGTTCGTCAGCCAGTCGAAGATTAATTTCCAAGCCTGAGAGTTGACATCGCAATTGGCGCGATGCCTGACCACGAGCGGCAGGAGCAGCGGATGCCGATGGCTGTATTTTCGCTGTTTCGCGTTCACTGGCACTTTGATCGCCATTCATTGATCGAACCAGAATGGAACTGGCCCGGTCTATCAGCGTGTCACGACAGGATGTCACGGCCCAGCGCCGCTGGAGTTCCTCTTCGGCCCCGAGGGCATCGATAGCGGCGAGCGTGCTTTGCCGCGCCACCGCTGTCAGCGCAATGCCAGCGATCATTACCAATACCAACGTAATGAGCAGCGCAAATCCTCGAACGTTTTGGCGCTTCGTCATCAGTCGCCCCTCCGCAGGATGAGAAGGCGATGCAACTGAGTTTTGTCGTCGCCTGACGTGTGTACACTCAGACGCCAAAGCGCGGAAATGGCGGAGGATGGCGCACCGGCGGCTGTCGATGGACGCGAGCCAACTTGGCCATCGTCGCGCGTCGTCACGTCCTGTCCCGCCACGCCGCCGGGGCGACCGGTACCCTGTCCCGACCTGATCCGCTGGGCCTCCTGTTTCCGCGCCTCCTCGATCAGCCATGCTGGCGCTTTGCTTCGGAAATAGGGCAGGCTGTTGTGCCAGACAGTGTCATCCAGCTTGACCGGAGCAGGTGACGTCGGAGCTTCTTGCGGCTGTCCACTGCTGGTGGAATTGCCTGGTTCCTCTGCTGGATGATTGCCACTAGGGCTTGGCTCGATGTTGGGTGTGACCTTGGGCCCGCTTCCGGGCGTCACGCCGGACCGATCCGCCGACAAGTGAAAATCGATGACGCCTCGGCAGACCAAATCGCGTCGAACGTTCTGATTGCTCAGATCGTCCAACCACGACTGTTCGCGTATCAGCCATGCGTCCGCCCCGATTTTTTCGATGCGATACACGATCTGAACCGGACGGTGACGCGGCTGGCGGGCTTCGCCTTCCAATGAACGGTATCCGACCATCGAGATGCGTCCGCTGCTCATCGACTCAATGACCACCGCTTGTTCGAGGTCTGCTCGAAGTAGGGCAACCCAGGCATCGATCGTCCGGTTATCTTTTCCGGAAACAACTGATCGTCCGCCATCATCGGTGCCCAGAGTACCAGCCGCCTGCGATGGAATGCCCACGCGCGTCAGCACCGCCAGCACGCTGATCATCAATCCACAGAGCAGCACGGTCGCCAGTAAAAGTTCCAGTATGGTGAAGGCGCGATGTTTCATGGTGCACCGCCTTCGCCACTTTTGCTCGTGACGATCGCAGGCAGATGAGAGCGAGGTGGCACAACCAGATCGACTGTGACCAAGGTCTCCCCGGCGAGGTCCGCCGTTGACTGCGCAGCCGCGTCATGGAACTCGACGCGGACGACACGGACGCCCCACTTCTCCAGCTCGTGCCCCGTTAGCTGCTGCGTGCGCCAATGCAGTCGCTCGTCGCCGACGACCACGCCTTCGTTTCCGACGGGCACGCCATCTTGGGTGAGCCACCACGAAGCGATGAGTTCGTCTGCGGCGCGCACCGCCTCCTGCTTGCGGAGTGCCTGCGCGAGCTGATGGGTGTGACGCGACTTGGCGACGACGATGCCAACGAGCACCGACGCCAGCAGCGCGATCGACGCAATCACTTCAATGAGCGTCAGTCCGGGCGCCGCCCAGCCAAGCAAAGATGTCCTCGAAGTCGCTTTCATTTTTCACCACTGTCGCCTGTCCCGTGAGACCCGCCAGCATGAGCCACTGCGTTTCGCCTGTCGGCTCGTGCATGATCTGTAACGCGTAGCTGGCTGAGCATCCGATCACGCCGAACGTCACCGACAAGGTTCCTCCTTTGATCCGCTTGAACATTTGTCCGTCGCTCTCTGACGATTGCCAATTCCATTGACTGGTCACCATCTGGTTGATGCGGTAATCGCTGGCGATGACCAAACGGTGCGATGCCGACTCCATCGCGGCATCGTTCGCTTCGATCCGCCTGATCGACTGGCTGTCGAGGTCGAATTGCAGTTGGAAGGTCTGCCCGCTCCGCGCAGCCGCCAGACGAGTTTGTGCATCCATCTGAATGATTCGGCTGACCAGCTCGCCCTTGGAGTGCCGGTGGGCATCGCCCGCTAGCGACCATACTGTCGCTCCCGCCAGGAGTCCCAGCAGCACGACGACGGCCATCACTTCAATCAACGTGAATCCAACTCCGTGCCTCACCTCAATGCTCCTTGACTTCATGGCCCAGTTGCCAGGAGACGACATCTGCATCCGCACCCTCGCCGCCCTCACGGCCGTCCTCGCCGAGAGTGAGTACTTCAAAGGGTCCCTCTCGACCGGGGCTGTTGTATTCGTAAATCCGACCCCATGGATCGGAGCGGTTCTTGAGCGGCAGCTTCTCCAGACCTTCTTCGTTTGAGGGATACCGGTTGTTCGCCAGGTAGTAGGCCTCGACGGTATCGACAATCGTGGCGATATCCGACTTGGCGCGATTCTGCTTGGCGGTCCGCATGTAGCCGTCCACTTTCATCACCACCGCGCCAGCGAGCAGACCGATGATGACCACCACCACCATGACCTCGATGAACGAGAATGCGGCGCTGCGGCGTGAAGCAAATGGTCCGCGAGAATTGGGATGACCGACATTAGAATTTTCATAAGACATTGCCAGCCTCCAAAATGGGCAGGATCGTTGCGAAGGCGATGAATCCGACACAAATGGCCAGAAGGATCATCATGATCGGCTCCAACAATGCGGTCAGGCGCGATGCGGCGATCTCCACCTGCGTGTCATAGTCCGTCGCCAGGCTGTCGAGCATCGCTTCTAGCCGACCCGATGCCTGACCCACTGCAAAGACCTGAATAACCAGTGGAGGGAACGCCTGAGTTTTTTCCAAAGCCACAGCGATATCACGACCGGTCAGCACTGACTGTTCGCAGGCTTCCAGCGCACTGCGCAGCACGCGGTTGCTGACGGTGCGCTGTGCGACCTGCAAGGCACGTACGAACACAATGCCACTTCCCAGTAATGTTGACATCACCATCGACAGCCTTGCAATGGCCTGCTTGCGAATGAGGTCGCCTAGGACCGGCAGTCTCAACTGTGTTCGATGCCAGGCCAGTCGCCCACGATTCGAGCGAAGCCACATTCCGCTACCCAGAACGATTGCGAAAAGTCCCAGCAGCAGCGCCCACCACCCATGCAGCAGAAGATCGCTGATCGCCTTGACGATCCGTGTGGCGGTAGGCAGTTCTTTGCCGCCTTGTTCCAATACGACAAAGAGGCGCGGCATCACGTAGGTCATCATGAACACGCTCAGCACGATGCCCATCGCCAGCACGATGGCCGGGTAGATCAGCGCCGAGGCAATGCGGTTGCGCAGGCCAGCCCAGCGACGACGAAAATCAACGAGACGGGCCATCGCAGTGTCGAGCATGCCCGAACTTTCGCCGACCTCCACGAGATGCACACTGAGTTCGTCGAACAACCCAGGCTCGAGCGTCATCGCCTGCGCGAGGCTACCGCCCGACGCCACATGATCGCGCAGCAGCAGAATCGATCTTTGCATTCGTCCATGATGCTGGCGCGTGATCGTGTCAAGCGCTTCCAGCAGTGGAATGCCCGCGCTCAGGAGGGTCGCCATCTCTTGAAACAGCACGGTCACCTTGCCCGATTGCCGCGCGGCCAGATGTCGCTCCCAGAGGCGTCGCGGTTGCGGACGCTGTTCGATGACGTCGCGCACTGACAGTCCGCGCGCCCGCAACTGATCGCGCGCCTGGCGCGGCGAGTCAGCGGTGATCGTGCCGCGCGCCAGCCCGGCCGCAGCCTCGGCTCCCAATGCAATGTAGGTATAGACGGCCACTAGTGCCCTCCCCCTCTCATCGCGACGCGCATAACTTCTTCCAATGTTGTTTTGCCTTGGCCGACCTTCACAAGACCATCGGACGAGAGGCTCTGCATTCCCGCACGACGCGCCGAATCATTGATCTGCGCCGACGTTGCCCGATCCTGCACCAACCGTCGAATTTCGTCATTCACCGACAAAAGCTCAAAGCATCCAAGCCGACCGTGATAGCCAGTCGATCGACACGCCGAGCAACCCGTACCCTTACGATACTGCGATCTCTCGTGTGGTGATGGTGAGTGGGCAAGAGACTCGAGTTCACTCTCGGCAGGCTCGATGGGCTGGGCACAACTGTCGCACACCCGCCGCACCAGACGCTGTGCCAGCACCCCCACCAGAGAACTGCCTACCAAATAAGGTTCGATGCCCAAATCCAAAAGACGCGTCACCGCGCTGGCTGCGTCATTGGTGTGAAGCGTGCTGAAAACCAGATGCCCGGTCAGCGCGGACTGAATCGCCATCACCGCAGTATCACGGTCGCGAATTTCACCGATCATGATGATGTCCGGGTCTTGTCGCAGGACGCTGCGCAACCCGGTTGCGAAGGTCATCCCCTTTTTCACATCGACCTGAATCTGGCTGATGCCGTCGAGTTGGTATTCGATCGGGTCCTCCAGCGTGATCACGTTCTGCCTCGATGAATTAATCTGGCCCAGCGCGGCATAGAGCGTGGTGCTTTTGCCAGAGCCGGTGGGGCCAGTCACGAGAATCAGCCCATGCTCGACACCGATCAGGCGCGAGAACCGCGCCAGAGTGACCTGAGCCATGCCCAATTCGTCGAGCGTGTAAAGTCGGGCACTTTTGTCCAGCAGTCGGATCACGACGCGCTCGCCATGACTGGCTGGAACGGTCGAAACACGCAGATCAATCACGCGATCACCCACCTGTACCGTTGTCCTGCCGTCCTGAGGCAGACGCTTCTCGGCGATGTTCATCCGGCTCATTACTTTCACACGACTGACAAGCTCCTCGTGCACCCCGGCGGGCAGGCTGAACATGTCAAACAGCACGCCGTCGATTCGCATGCGGACCATCACGCGGTCCTCATAAGGCTGCACATGAATATCCGACGCCTGCTGCTGCACTGCCTCGAACAAGATGAGATTCACCAGCTTGATGACGGGGGCACGATCAGACACGCTCAGAAGATCCTCGCGTCCCTCCATACTCTGGACCGCCTCGATCACCGCTTCTCGATCAAGAGTCTCGACGAAAGCCTGTGCGGCACCGGTCTGCTGGCCATACGCCTGATTGATCGCCGCTTGCAACTGACCTGCATCGACCGCAATCACGCGCACCGCTCGTCCCAGCCAGCGGCGCAGCACATCCACGGTCTGCCCATCATCGGGATTCACCATCGCAAGCCGAAGCGGTCCCTTCTCAGTTGCCAGACCCAGTACTTTCTTCAGTCGTGCGAAACCGATCGGCACCCGCTGCACGAACAGTGCTGATGGCGGCTCACCGGCCAGAGACGTCAGCGACCGATCAGCGACGGACGGCGTTATGGCTTGAGTCAACGGCACCACTGCATCGCGGCTTTCGCGCGGCGTGGCCAGCGGATTCGTAATAAGCGTGCTTAAAGTACTCATGTCACCTGCGTTCGCACCTTCACTCAATTGTTGCTGGCTCACTAACTGGAAAATCGCCGGGAAGTCCCGCCTGCACGGCGGCGACACCCGATATCACTTTCAAATCCTTGAACTTGTCATCTCGCAGGATCACCGCGCGGATAAATACGAACAGCGTCGTTCGGCTGTTGCTCGTGCTCCGGCTTGACAGCAGGTATTCCAGCACTGGGATCCGACCCAGGAACGGCACCCGATCGATGTTTGACGTCAAACTTTCACGCGTCAGTCCGCCCACCACAATCGTGTACCCATCAGGAATCGTCGCCTCGCTGGTCAGCGTGTTCTTCTGGCGCGACGGCGGCAGCTCGTCTGAACCGTCTTCGCCGAAGCTGCTGAGCGTGATCTCGTACTTGAGCTTGAGATAGTCGCCTTCACTGATTTGCGGAGAGATGCGAATGTTCGTGCCCGCCGACGAATAGCCCGCGAAGCTCGTCGTCGCCACCGTCGTCGAAGCGTTGACGCTTGCGAACGGCTCCTCATTCTCGCTCAGTAAAGAACCGGTCGCATTGTCGTTGATCAGTACGCTTGGCTTGGACATGACCTTGACCCGCGCATCATTCTCCAATGCCTTCACAACGACCTCCGCCACGTCCGCTTTGAGCAGCGCACCAGTGAATCCAATACCCGGCGACAGGGTCAGGTTGCCAGGAAGTGAGTTGGGTGTCGTCAAGCCGAATTTCGTGAAGTTCAGAAGACTCTTGCCGTTGGTGGTCGTGTTCGAGTGAAGTTCGACACCCAACGAAAATCCGTCGGATGTATCCAGAACCATCACCGTTGCCTCTACGAGTACCTGCGGCCGACGTACATCCAACCGCTTGATCAGCTTCTCATAGACCGTATGAACGGACGGCTTGGCGACAACGATGACCGTATTGGTCGCTTCATCGGCGATGACCCTCGCATCTCGCAATTTCAAAGACTTGCGCCGCGCCGGACTGGAGCCACCTTCAACTCCGTCACGCACATCACGCGGTAGCACGTAGGGCAACGGCTCTTCGACCATGCGTCCAACTGCACCGTTCGCTTCCGCTTCCGTCGGACCTCGAATCGGCACCTGGTCCCTGATCAAGGATGACGACGACATGCCATCCACGCTCACGTTGTCGAGCCCTTCGTCCCCTTCGAGCGACTGGAGTGTCGTCAGTACTTCGACTGCCTTGGCATTTTCCAGCTTGTAGAATCGCACAGGACTTTGCGACTCTTCGCGCGGTTTGTCCAGCGCCACACGAAGAGCCTCGATCTGTGCATGGATCTCTTGCGTCGTCGTGACGATGAGCATGTTCGCATCCGGTTCGGTCGCTGACTTGTACACGCGCTTGGTCGCCACCTCGCCGATCAGTCGCTTGATGACGCGGTCGATTTGTTCGGGCTGCACAACGGCAAACTGATAGACACGCGTCTGCACGCCAAGAGGCACGTCGATCAAGCTGATCAGTTCCAATGCGGGGCCTAGTTCATCGGCCGCACCCATCACCGCCAGTTGATTTGTTCGTTCCTCAGCCACCACCGTGACACCCGCTGCACCAGCGGCGACGCCCTGCGCCTTCGATCGGCCCGCCAGCAGAGCCGTCACCTTCTGCGCCATCGGCTCGGCCTCGAGATGCTCGACCTTGACGAACTTCACCGACACATTGCGCCCAGGCCGATCAACCAGTGCGAGCAACTGTTCAAGCTTGTCGATGTTGTCCGCGTAGTCCGTCACGATCATCATGCCTGCGTCGGGCAGGCCCGTCAGATTCGCCGACTGAGAGGAGAGGAAAGGCGTGAGCACCTGCTCGGCCCGCTGCACCGTGGCGTGCTTGAGTTCGAACACGCGTGTCACCGCCGTCGTCGGACGCCCCTTGATATCCTCCGCCTTGGCCTGCGGACCTGCGGACGTGGCGGTCAGCGCCTTGGCCACTTCAATCCGCATCATCCCCGGTACTTCCGACTTGGACAGACTAAGCCCCTTGATCTTGAGCGCGCTATCCAGCAGCGTGATCAGCGAGTCCGCAGGGATCGGCTGGCTCGCTTTGATTGTGATCTTGCGGGCACCGATCTGTTCGTCGTAAATGAAGTTGATGCCCTGACGCTTGCTCACGTACTCGATCAGAACCTTCAAGTCCACGTCATCGGTAAAATTGAGCGTCACCATTCCCGCCTTCGAATCTGCTGCGGCGGGCTGTGCCACCGCGCGACTGGCAGCGGACACCAGTAGAGTCACCACGGCTAGGCAGAGCATCGGCATTATTCGTTTCATGAAAACCATCCCTTTCTCCGCACGCCCGGGGGCTCATCTCGACTTGGCGATGCGCTCCACCTGTTCGAGGTATTTCTGTACGTTTTCACGCGGATTAAGCTGCTGGGCATTACGCAAAAGCGGCAGAGCCTCGGCATACTTGCTCTGTCCCACCAGCAGTTGGGCGTGGCGTATCTTGGCATCCGCCTCGAACTTGGTGATGGCGGCAGCCCGTTCGTAATGGAAGATCGCCTGTTCGATGCGTCCGGCGCGGCCGTGATGCTGTCCCAGCAGGATCAGCGCGTCGCCGTCCATCGGATCCAACTGCACAATCTCTTCGAGCACACGAGCCTCCTCATCGCCAGCCCCCTCCGCCACGGCAAGGCGGGAACGAATCTTGAGTATCTCCTTGCGGTCCTCGGGCTTGAGCTGCTGCCCATAGACCACGTTGATGCGCTCCACGAGCGTGCGGGTCTCCTTAAGTGCGCCGCGAGCAGTGAGGACCTTGGCGGCGCGAAGGGCTCGGTCGGGCCGGCCGGTCGGAGCCATATCCATCGCCTTGGTGTAGGCGCTCACGCCCAGGTCGAATAGTTCTTCATTGATGTAAATGTCCGCAAGCGTGTTGAGGCTGTCGGCGGTGGACTTGCCCATGCGATCGACCAGTTCATAGTTCTCGGCAGCGCGCATCGGCTTGCTCAGGCCGATGAAGGCATTGGCCTGGAGAAGCCAGAGGTCGGCGCGATCGGGGCTGGCGTTGATGAGCTGACCGCAGAGGGCGGCAGCATCGGCGAAACGCTCCTGCTTGAAGAGGCTGCGCGCCAAACCCAGTTGCCAATCCTTGGTCACCGGGTCCATCAGTAGTGCCATGCGGAACGCCGACTCAGCCGAGAGGTTGTTGTCGATCGATGTATAGGCAAAGCCGAGTTGGCCGTAGGTGATGGCGTCACCGCCGCCCAGCTCGATGACCTTCGTCAACGCGGGCAGGGCCTTCTCGAAATTGTTCTTCCTCATGTAGATGAGCCCCAGATTTCGCCAGGCACGGCGGAACTTGGGGTACTTGCCCACCGCAGCGGAATAGGCCTCGATGGCGCGGTCAAACTCCTCGCGTTGAAAGTGAATGTTGGCAATAGTGAAGTCGAAGACGGCACTGGCGGCGTTGGTGCGTCCCTTGACCAAAAGTTGGTAAGCCTCATCAACCTTCTCAGCCGACATCAACTCGAATACCTTCAGAAGCTGTTTGCGTTCATCGGCGGTAACGCGCGGCTCGATGTCGGTCTCCGCGACATAACTCTCAATAAAGCGAGCCTTGAAGGCCGGATCCTGCCAAAGGTCACGCTCCTGCGCCACCGCCTGCGAGGCAGCGAAGCTGATGAGCAAACACGGTATGATCCATCGGTACTTCATGATCGTTACTCTTTCGGGAACGTGACGGGCACCCGCATGCGGAAGCGGACCGATTCGCCGTTGCGCTTGCCGGGTTCAAATTTCCATTTCTTCACGGCGGTCAGCGCCACAACGTCAAACAGCGGGTTGCTCGAGTTTTGGATGCGGGCGTCCTGCACGCGGCCGTTCTGATCCACTATGAAAAGGACATACACAGTGGCCGGGCCGCTCTTGCGGAGCTTGGCGTCCAGTAGCGGACTGGGCTGGAACATGACGCGCGGCTTCTGATCAAGGTCGGAGAGTGAGAAGAGCGAATCGACATCGCCCGAATCAGCCGATGCTCCACCGAGCTTGTTCGTCATGTCCGGCAGCAAACCGTCGCCGCCCCCGCCACCGGGATTCAAGGCCAACTCCAACTGAGAAAGATCCAGCGGCGGTGCCTCATCGTTGAGCTTGGGCGGCTCCTTCTCAGGTTCCGGTTCCTCTTTCTTTTTCTCTTCCTCAGGCGGAGGTGGTGGCGGAGGAACGTTCGCCGTGTCCACGGTCTGAATCAGCAGGTCTGTCTTGGGCCCGCTGTTGATCGATTCGAGAATCGGAAGAATCAGGAAGAGCGCCAGCGACAACACGACAGCGCCCACAAGCACCAATAGCTTGTGGAGCGTCCAACCGATCAATCGTCTGGCCCAATGGGTCTTCACAACCGTCACCTCAACCTTTGTTGTTCTTGCTCGCAATGCTCACTTTCGTCGCTCCGGCTAACTTCGCCTCGTCGATGATCCGCACCAGGAGGCCCGACTGCGAAGCCTGATCTGCCTGAATAATCACCGGCAGGCTCTCCTTCTGGATCATCCGTTTGATTAAGGGCTGCACGCCACTGATGCCGATCTCGCGCCCGCCGTAAACGACCTCCCCCTTGGCCGTCAGAGCGATCAGGATGCTCGTCTTCTCCAATTGCTGCGCCGATGCCGCCTGAGGCTTGTCCACCTCAACGCCTGTCTCCTCCACGAACGTTGTCGTCACGATGAAGAAGATCAGCAGGATGAAGACACAGTCCATCATGGGTGACATGTCCACACCTGGCTCGCTGCTTTCTTCCGATGAGTTGTCATGAAACTTGCCCATAGGGACCTCACGATTCAAGATTGATCCTGAGCCGACGGACGACCGCCTGCTGCGAGAGGGATCGCTTCTGGTGATGTCGAAGTTGGTTCAGACGCCGAGGATGACGACGCCGGCGTCGGAGCGACCGACACCACCACCTGCTCGATGGCGACCGTCTGTTGTTCGTTGCTACCGTGCTGCTTCACATAGACACTCTGGGCGCACAACGTCTCGACATGCGCCAGAAAAGCCTTGTACTGATCACGCTTGCGGATCAACTGGTGATGAAAGAAGAGTCCAGGCAGCGCGACCACGAGCCCAGCCTCGGTCGTCACCAATGCCTCGGAGATGCCCATCGCAATCATGCCCATCGTCTTCTGTCCACCCGATCCGGTGGACAGCGCGTCGAAGGTGAAGAGCATGCCCGTGACGGTGCCCAATAGACCCAACAGCGGTGCGGCACTGACGCAGACCTTCATGAGTCGCAGATCGCGGTCAAAGGGAGCCAGTTCGGTCGAGCGGAGTTCCTTGAAAAAGAGTGCCGTCTGAGCAACCGAAGTGGCACCGCAGACGAAGTCGAGCACCTGCCCGATGGGGCCTTTGCGCTCCTGAGGCTGATCGATCCAGAGTCGCCATCGCTTTTCGGAGACCGACCGAAAACCTTTGGCTCGTAATTGCAAATAGACATGGACACCCAGAGCGAACATGATCAGGGCGGTGATCGCAATGGGTGGCATACACCAGCCACCCGACACCCAGATGGACACAGCGCGGCTCCAGAGAGCTTGCCCGTTGTCCACGATTTGATCCCAGTTGCTCATGGTGTTGGCGTCATCAAGGTCATATCAACGATGCGTACTGGAAGCGTTCAGGCGGCCTTCGCTGGCGTCACGTGTTCGGACTTGCTGATCTGGTTGAGGACGGCGACGGCGGTCTTCTCCATCTGATCGACGATGCCGCGCATCTTGCGAGTCAACATCGCATGAAATAGAAGCGACGGGATGGCGACGATGAGCCCCCACTCCGTCGTAATGAGTGCCTCGGAGATGCCGCTAGAGAGCGTCTTGACGTCACCCGACCCATAGACCGTGATGAGTTTGAAGGTGGTGATGATGCCCGTCACCGTGCCCAGCAAGCCCAGCAGTGGTGCTGACGAAGTGCTGATGGCTAGGAACGGCAACATGCGCTGCAGTTTCAGGCGACTCGAAATGACGATCTCATACATCGCCTCCTCGACCAGCTCACGAGGCCTGCCCAGATGCTCGAGGCCCGCACGCAGCATGCGGCCGACGGGCCCACCCATCGAATGAGCTGCTTTCAGGGCACCGTCCTTGTCATGCTGGGCGATGGCGGCGAGTACCACATCGATGCGACGCTGCGAAGGTTTGCGAACCAGCGTGAACGCCAGCCATTTGTAGAGTACGACCAACGCGGCAGCAGCGGCCAAGCCCAGAATCGGCCACATGACGGGGCCGCCCTTGCCGATGTGCTCCCAAAGTGTCTCGTCCGTGGATTCAACCTTGTGAGCGCTGCCGAGCGTAGGATCGAGCGTGAAATTGCCCTTGCCATCGGCGATGAAGGACGAGGCGGCCTGAGTATCTTCGGGCGTGCCGAAGGGAATCACCGAGGGCTCAAGGGAACCCAGCCGCTGCTCGGAGGTGCCCACGACGTTGCCATCGGACGAACGGAATAGCGCTACTGGGCCAATCAGTACAAAGGTGCCTTGAAGCTGGGTGCCGGAAGGATCGACGGCCTTGCCTTTGAACTGCGTGCCGCCCAAGACATCATGAAGGCGTTCGAGAGACTCAGAGAACAGTTCGGCCTGCTTCTGAAAGATCTGTTCCTCGGAAAGATTGTCGTTCTCACGAGCGAGCCTCGCTTCTGCGAGGATGACGTGATAGCGCTGCAGTTCGGCGATGTGCAGGCCGGACTCGAAGTTGCGGTTGTACTCGCTCAGCAGATTGGCGAGATAGCCAGCTTCATCCTGGCGGGTCTTGATCTCACCGCGCAGATTGGTGAGATCCAACGTGCGAGTGTCAAGCAGGCGTGAGGTCTGTTGGAACTCAAGGCGAACGTTAACCAGATCGTTTTCAAGTTCGCTCAGTTGCCGGCTCAGCGGAATTTTCTCCGCCGCCATCTGCTCGCGCAGCTTGGCGAGCTCAGCCAGACTCTCATCCAACTGCTTCTTGACGCCTGCCGCTGCTGCATCAAAGGACTGAGCGTGCAGTGGACCAGCACAGACAAGGAGGAGAATCACAATGTAGGGGATGATCTGCTTCATGGGGCTAAACTCGCAGGCTCACGGTTCACTTGATTTCAAGGGGAAGCTTGACGAACGCGGCGATCGATTCGTTTTTGAGGATGGCGATGGCCTGAGCTATCTGCGGGGCAGCGTCGTTGGCGGTTTTCCAAACCCATCCTTCGTCGCTGGCCTGGCCGATGCCCGCGACCTTGCCGTTGCCGCTGACGTAGTAGCCCTGGCTGATTCCGATGTAGAGCGCCGTCACCTCCGCCGAGGTGCCGTCGGGCAATGTACGTACCTCGCTGGTGACACTGATTTCGCGGTTGAATTTGTTCACTTCGTTGAGAATGCCGACCACGTTTTGAAAACGCACTGATAGCGACAACTTCGATGCCGCCGAGTCCTCGGGCAAGCGCTGACTCAACGGCTTGACACGATCGCGGATCGGATCCGGCAGCTTGCGGAGAAGCTCCTTAGTCCGCTGCTCCAAGGTGATCACGGTCTGTGAGAACTGGACGGATCGCGTCTTGAGCTGCTCGTTCTCGTCAACCAACTCAGCGCGTTTCTTGTCCGCTTCAGTGATACTGCCCTGGGCCTCCTGAACCTTACCTCGCATCGACTCGATCTCACGGCGAACCAGCGCGATGCGTTCATTCAAAAGCTCACGGCCAGTGGCCCAGTCGCGCTGCTCCTGTGAAATGACACGACGAGTCTCGACCCACTTCTCGAGCGTCGCCCGGGCGTTTTCCACCTCTTCGGATCCTGCTGCCTGGAGCGGCTCCGACCAGCGCAGAATCGCCATGCAAAGGGCTAGTCCGACGGCGAACAGTACTGTCGTAGTGACCTTACGATTATGAATGATCTGATGCTTCATGGTCTGCTTCCTCTGTCAGGCGCCTCGACTGGTCCAACTCTAATCTCGGCACCGGCTTTATAGATTTCCCTGTACTGCAACGGCGCGGCAGACGCCGGCGAACGATTCAAAAAGGTATTTCAGCACTAATCCCGATGGAGAAGTCGATTCCCTTGCGGTAGGAGGTCTTGAGCTGGTCATCTCCATTGAATCGATAGACTTCATTGATCTTGGGATTCGTGAGATTTTTAGCTTGAAATTTGATCTTAACGTACTCGCCCAGCGATTGTGTTATGCTAAAGTTAAGAGTGCCATATTCTGTAGCATAAACATTGGGAGTAAACGGGATCTGACCGCCAGCACCAGCAACTAACGTATCGCCTTTGACTGTATAGAAGAGTCCAAGCCGAGTCTGGGTCCGTTCTATGTCGTATGTTAGATATATGTTATAAAGGTGTTCAGGCGCGTTAGTCATATCGCGCGTCGTCTGTTTGGGGACGCCTGTCAAGCCAACGGCATTGATCTCGTCTTGGGAGAGGAAGACCTTGGAATTGATGAGTGTCGCGTTGCCGCCGATGGACAAGCCGGTGAATGGCTCCCAAAGTTCGCCTAGATTCTGTCTTACTTCAAACTCCATGCCGTGGATCGTGCCCTTGGGAAAGTTAACAGGGGTAGTGAAGGTGAAACCAGCAAAGCGCTGGACATACTCGATGGGATCCTTGATATCCTTCTGGAAATACGAAATAGAAACGAGCGAGCCAGGATAAGGCGTGTAGTCGCCGCGCAGATCGAAGTTACGTACACCACTCATCTTCAAATCGGGGTTGCCAATGAAGACATCGCCGCCGAGGAACTCCTGTTGTTGGATTGGCGAGAGTTCCTTAAAAGTCTGCCGGGCAACTGTCTGGCTGTAGGAGGCGCGAAAGACCCAAGGCTCGGATGGCCGGAATACAAATCCCAGTGAGGGCAGCAGGTCATCTTGCTCGAAGTTGACATCTGCATCACCAGGCCCCAGTGCGGCGGGATTGCCCGCGCCGGGCGGCACCCACGTGGCGTTGGCCTCGGCATCGTTGACGATGCTGATGGACGTACTTTCCAATCGCACACCGCCGATGATGTTGAAGCTGGAACTGAACGGAAGATCCAACATGCCGTAATAGGCTTGGATATTCTGCTCGCCACGATAGTCCACATCGACAAACGGCGGCCCGGCAATGATTGGCCCTGCACTTGGCAACGTTGGAAACGCCTCACTGAAGGAGTCGTCGAAGTCCCCTTCGAACTCCACGTCGTTGTTATTGAAATTGCTGAAGGTGTCCTGATCGAAAGTGCGGATGACTTGGTCGCCAAAGACACCAAATTTGAAGTACCCCTTGTCGCCGGTCCATTGGTTAAAGGGAAACTTGAGATTAATCTGGAACTGCTCGCTCTCCTCATGGATGTCCTTGAAGATGAACTGCGCATTGCCCAGCAGTGCGTTCTCGGCGGTCTTAAGAGGGATGTGCTTGGCGGGGATGACAAAGGGCGGATTGCCGGGGCCTAAATCGATGGTGACACCCGGCTGGAAGATGGATCCAAACTGGCGCTTCTGGTTGAACTTGCTCGCCGAGCTAGAGGCTAGCGTCCAGTCGAGTTCCGGCCCTTGGAACATAAAGACGTCTTCGAAACCAAATTCCTCAATAAGAAAGGGGTGCCGGCCGTTCACCTGAAGCGTCTGCGTCTCGCGTTCGGTGTAACTGAGCGTCTCTGCACGAAGAAATGGTGCGGCAAGCCCTTGGTCATGGCCCGGCGTGGAGGGATCGTTGGGGTCGTGACCCGGGAAGAAAAACTCCTTGCCCCGCGTATCCTCGGCGAGCGTTGCCTCGTCCTCGGCAACACGTGTAAGCATATAGAGCATTTTGATCGAGTGACCCTCGTACTCGGCACCGATGGCGGCCAGTCCACCCCATTTGACTTCCTCACTGCCGCGAGTGACGTCAAAGAGCTGTGTCTTGAATTCGCCCTGCGATGGCGAACCTTGAATGAACTGAGGCGTCATTGGGGCACCGACAGACTCAACCCAATACTTGTCGTTCTTGCCTCCCTCGTGATAGAAACTGTCGCGCTCATAGAACATGCTGAAATAGCCGCCGACTTTGAGACCGGTGTCAAACTCGTGTCCGCCGCCAAGGGTGAGGTCGAAATCCCAATCGATGGGAGAGTCACCCCTGCTGACGCCGACGGGACCGGCGAAGTTGCCGCCGACCGGCTGACGGTGCGCGTTGTCACGCTGGAGGATGCCGACGCCGCCGCCCTTGCTGGTGAGGAAGTCGCTGCGACCGATCACCTGCGAGTTAAAACCGGTGCTGAATCCCAACTCAAGCAGCGGCTTATCAGGGATACTCTTGAGGACGACGTTGACCGCGCCGCCGGAGGCGTCGCCTTGCTGGTCGGGGGTAAAAGTCTTGCTGACCCGAATGCTTTCAATAACGGAGGAGGGAAACTGGTCGAGTTCGACGGCGCGGGTGTCTTCATCAGCCGAGGGCAGTCGCACACCGTTGATCTGCGAACTGACGAACCGGTCGGGCAGACCGCGGATGACGGCGAACTTGCCGTCCTGTACGGTCGCACCCGTAACAAGATTCAGAGCAGCAGCGGCATCGCCAGCACCAGCCTGCTTCATCAGGTCGGAGCTGATCGAATCAATGAGGCCGGGGCTATCGGCGCGAAGCGTCAGAAGCCCCGCTTCGGTACCGCCTCCGATCTTCAGATCCTGCACGATAAACTCATCCATCTCCGTAAATTCGCCAGCGAGATAGGCATCGACTTCCGTGATGCGACCAGCCTGGACGACGACATTGGCCTTGACCTGACGGGTGTAACCGTCCTTGGCGAAAACGAGAGTATAAGTGCCCGCAGGCAGATCGGTGATGACGTAGTTGCCTTGGTCGGCCCCGGTGACCTGCCTGCTGACCTCGGGCACGGTGATCTTTGCGACGGCCAGCGGGGCCTCAAAGTCTTTGTCATAGACCATCCCTCGAATGCCACCAAACTCCTGTGCGGAAGCAGGTACGACCGCCAGGATGAAAAGTAGGTACACGAACCCCAAGACCAGACGATTCTTCACCAAGGCACCCCCAGTTTGGAGTGAATCTCACGAAGGCGGGCCAACAGTTGGGCATCCGGCTCGAATCCGACAACGGCCATGGATCTGCATGTGGCAGCCAGGTCGATGGCGCGAGGCCTGGCATTGGGATTCTCGGCACCATGTTCTACCGCCATGCGATAGACGACCAGCGCCTGTTCATGCGTACCCATCTGGTGATACGCTTGGGCCAGTGGGCAAAGAGCTGCGGCTCGTTTAATGTCCGCAAGTCCGGAATGTTCCGCCTCATATTTCGCTTTGATGGCGTCGGCGTCGGTGAGGGCACGTTTCACATCCCCAGTTCGATGCCGCAAGGCCGCAAGGCGAGCGATCAGGGGCACCTCGTATTCCAACGGCCAGCGATGGGCTTGCGCGATCGATTGGGCTTCATCAATGAGCGATTTGGCGTTGGCCGTGTCGTCGTGCCGCAAAGCGACCTCGGCCATTTCAATGAGTAGTTCGATGCGGATCAGAATCGTCAAAGGCTCCCATGAGGCCTTGATGCGGTCCAGAGCGTGTTGCCGCCGTGTCTTGTCGCCGTAGTGAGTGTCGAAGAGATAGACATAGCCGCGTGCCGCATTGAGGACATGATCGAAGTTCTTCGTAGCGATGGAGGTTTCCAAGTCCTTGACCAATGCGTCGTAGGCATCAGGGTCGGACTTGATACGGGCGAAGATTGTCTTGCCCTCCTCTGAAGAAACGACGCCCTTGGCGAGCAACGCTGCCTTTTCATCGTCCCCCATGAGCGTACGGACAGTAGCGACCTTCACGCGTATATGATCGCGGCGGTGATCGACATCCGTCGCGGCGATTTCGAGAGCCTGACTCAGATAGGCTTCAACCTCGGCCTTCACGCCGTTGCGAACACAGTAGTCCGCCAAGTCGGCCAAGGCGGCCCCGCGCCGCCAGTTATCAATACTTTGGCCGTATCGAAGCGCTCTCTGAGGCTGGTCGAGTTCAAGGCACGCGACGACGATCTGGTATTGCGTGAGGGCACGGTCCTTGATGTGCGGATGTAACGGAATTGAGGAGGCGGTGTCGTACGCCAGTTCAAGCAATTGCAACTGAAAGGTCTGAAGCGGCTTGTCAGCCATCGGCTTGGTCGGCCTTTTGGCATCAGACGAACGATCGGCCTGGGATCGCTCACCGCATGCAGCGAGGAATCCGGAGGCAATCAGTATGAGTAGAAACGATATGAATCGGGTAGTGCGAATCATGAGTATGACCATTGCCGACGTTTCGAGAACAAGAAACCTAATGGCGGTGCATGATTGCCCCGCCATCAGGTCGCAGATCAGAGGAGCCCAACACTAAAGGGCTCACGACGAGACGAGAATCACTGAGGCACAACGCGGTAGATCTTGTTGGGAACGACCGGGTTCACGAAGCTGGCGACGCTCTTGGGGCCACCATCACCGACAACGATTGCCTCATCCTTCCAGAGCAGACCATCGGTCGAAGACTGGATGACGTAGGTGATGCCGTTGACGGAGGTGAAGTTCGTCGTGGTCAGCAGAACCTGCTGGGTGACGTCCGGAGCAGCCGGGTTGGTCTGGTTGGCGGTGCCAGCCGGGTTCTTGTGGAATCCGAAAGCATCCGATGCGGTCCAACCAAGCAGCCAGTTGACGTCCTTGCTGAATGCACCGCGGAAGTTGACCTGGGTGAAAAAGCCATCATTGGGCGGCGTTCCAGCAGAGGTAACAGCGTCAGCGGCAGCGCGGGGATCGAGGGTGGTGACACGCACCATAGTGAGCGAGCCATTGACGATGTCTGGTGCGGCGCGAGCGATGTTGACGATCGGACGGGTTGCCGCCTGCTGAATGTTGTTGTTCGCAGGATCAAACACGCCACGGGCGAGAGCTTCCGTGTAGGCCGCACCGTTGTTGTTGTTAAACGTGACCGAGTCGTAAATGCCGGCGAGGTTGCCTTCCGTCTGAGCTTGGTAAAGCGTCTCAGGATGGTTGAACGCACCGATGGCTGGCGTCGGGGAGAATGCATTGAATGCGGGACGAACGGTGTGGGAAGTGGTCCAAGTGGCAGCGAAACTGAGGTGCCCCACGCCGTAGCCGTCGGCACCGTCACCATCGACATTGTCTGCCCCGACCAGACGCTCGCCCAGATCCATGAAGATGCAGTTGTGATACTGAACGCGAGCATTGTCGCGCCAAGCGGTGGCATGGTCGCCGCTGATCGGCTGGCCAATGACGGTGACATTGGCGAAGACGGCAGTGGTGACCGGCTGAGCATCAGAGTTCTCAGCACCATCGGTTTCAATCGCGTTATCACCGGTGCCTGAGCCCTGGCTGCCGCGGTTGCTGTAGCCCTGAACGATCAGGACGAACTGAGCCTTACCGCGCCAGCCCTGATCGACGTCGAAGCTGTCATCGCCGATGTTCCAGATGCTGACGTAGCGGAGATTGAGTGTACCGCCCCAGATTTCGATGCCGTCATCAACGTTGTTCATGATCTCGATGTGGTCGATGTCGGTCTCACGGCCCAGACCGCCAAGCGACAACCCATTGAGTTCGTTGGTGAGACCGACAACGCGACCGCCGTAACGGAGCGAGAGGTAACTGATCGAGCCGCTGTCGTCGTTGTCGTTGTTGCCGCCGTACTGGTCGAAGGTGTTGCCGACCGGAACGGTGAGGCCTTCCATGAAGAATTTGTTGAGACCATCGGGGACGGCGGTGTTGGGGCGACCGTTGACGACGGGGATAGCGTCGCCTGAACCCTTCTCAGATGCGGAGATCAGGCCGTTGCCCATGATGGTGAGGTTGCCCCATTCGTTGGCGGCTTCGCGCCAAGTACCGGTGCGGGCGTCACCGTAGGTGGTCACGGTATTGACGAGTCCTGCGGGGTAGCCGGGGTTGCCAGCAATGGGCACGCCGTCACGGGTGACCACGCTGCCGGTCCAGGTCGCCACATCCTCCCACGAGGTCATGATGACGGGCTTTTCGGCGGTACCGAGAATGAAGATTTTGGCCCCAGCGGTGATGGCGAGGCTACCCGAGCCTCCAGTGGTGCCTTTGGAGGCGATGATGGTGCCGGCCTCGATGGTCAGGGTGGCGCCAGGGGCCACGAAGATTTGATCGCGGAGGTTGTAGGTGTTGTTGGAGGTCCAGGTCTGCGAGACGCGGATGACGTCGTTCTGATCCAGGACTTCATTGTTGATCGGATCGTCGATGCCCACGTTGGGATTACCGACGTTGATCTGCGCCGCCTGGGCGACGCCTGCGGCGAGCAGGCCGATCGCTGCGGTGAGGAATGCTTTACGGTTGAATTGACCCATGATCTAAGCTCCTAGTTCCTAAGTAAAGTGGTTCAAAAAAGTGACGATGAATAAACGAAGCGGGACGTTCCAAATCATTTTCGTACGCCGAACTTCAGAGAGCACGGCGACGACGGTTCGGTAGCAAACAAGTAGCTGCCACAACGAGCATGGCCAGGGTGGCGGGCTCGGGGACAGTGCTTTGGCTGGCAGTGAGGTCAGCGGCGGAGAGCAGGCTGCCGGGGAAAAATTCGGGAAGCAGGACGTTCAGTGAGCCAGCAGAGCCTGGACCGGGGACGACCCACGCGAAGTTGGAGCCGTTGATGATTTCGTCGGTGCGGTAGGTGCCAAAGGCGATGCCGCCACCCACGTTGGCGAAAGGTTTGGCCGGGTCGAACGGGGTGTCGTACCAAACGAGCAGAATCGGTTTAGTAACGAGACCGGTCTCATCGAAGACAATAATGTCGTTGGTGTGGGCACCGGGGGTGCCAGGATCAACGAGCGGAATGGGGTTGCCTCCATTGGAACCGAAGGTGGCAATGATCCTGTCATCGAGATCAGGCAACAGCTTGCCACTGGTGAGGTCGCCAAAGCCATCGCCATCGACATCCGCCAGGAGTGTCATCAGGCTGTTGGTCGGAAGCGGCGTGACGCCATCGGCACGAAACATGCGGGCAACGTTGAGTTCGATTGAGACATCAGGTACGGCCAAGGCGGCGACCGGCACCATCGCCAGAATCGCGGCGGGAAGCAAACGTTTCATCTTTCTATCCTTTCACATGAGGGAGGGTAAACGGTTTCTATCAAAATGGATTCGGTGCATTCCAGATCACCGCAGTGCCTGCTGCGCCTGCAGACTTACGGAACACGAACGCTGCGCCAGCGGGCAGGAGTTCGGCATCGGCATTCAATGCGGCACTACCCGGGCTCTTGCGCCAAGCTCCGTTGAGGAAGTAGTAAGTGATGCTGGCAGACTTGTTGAAGCCCGTCGTGCCGTTGGGCGGGAAGACATAGAGTTCATCGCCACGGCTGAAGCTGCTGGGCGAGTTGACAAATGCTGAGCTGCCGCCGAGGTCCAACTGCGACAGGCGGACGGGAACGGGCAGACCAGTGGATCCAGGAATGTCGTTCTTGATTGACTGAATCACGATACGGGTCGCCTGCGCACTCGGCTCCACTTCGCCAAAGGAAGTGAAAGTGAGCGAGGTCGCGGCGCTGCGGTTACGGATGATGAAGTAGCTCTGCGGGAGGATGATGTCGTTGTCGCCGTTGGTGGCCGCGTTACTGCGGTTCCAGCGACCGTTGAGGAAAAAGTAAGTGGTCGAAGCCGACTTGTTAATGCCGTTGATGGCTGGCGTGACTCCGTTCGCTCCACCGACGGGAATCACCAGAATTTCCGTCGAGCGGGTGAAGGCGTTGGGAGATTGAATGAACGACAGCCCCTTGTGGGCATCGGGGAACAGCGACGAGAGCGTGTGGTGACGCAGCACCTTGAACGAATCGCCAATGACGACACCGGACAGGAGGGTTGCATCGTCAAGGGTAAAAGAATTGGCTGTGTTGCTGACGATGGTTGACCAGCGACCGTTGGCGATGCCGCTGGTGAAACGAACGTAGAACAGGCTGCCGCTGTACTGGTTGAGATTCAACGTCTGCGAGATGTTCGCCACGTTTGAACTGACGCTGGTGACGGTGAAGACACCTTCAGTACGCTGAACGAACGGAACAGAGACGATGGAGTCGCCCAGGGGCGCAACGACCGTCATGTTCATTCCACCGACCGGACCCGCCCACGCTTGGTTTGCCAAAGCGAAGAGCATGACCATCCACGTTACGATTGGAGAAAGTTTTCTCATTTCGGACTCCTTTAAACTGGATACCCTGAATCAAAGGACGTAATTGTCCACGACATACGGTGCGTCGCACTTGCTCTTGGCGACATCCTCCTTCACGCTCTTGCGCTGTTGTCGGCCTTGGCGAATGCCAAGACCTTGCGAACAAATGTTCAATCAATGAGCTTCGCCCACTCGGTACATGCCATCTCGGACGGCTTCATTTCAATAGCCCGGGAAGACGAACATGCAGTCGAGGGTTCGGAGGATAGAAATGAAATGCGCGACGATCGTTGGCATCGCGCGCAATCTGCGCTAATTTGAAAAATTTTTCTCTGTGAGTTGTAAAGGAGATAGAAGGTCCACACAGAAAACTAATTCGAAGCCGATGCGCTCTGGCCCAAGTCGCTAGGGAGATGAAATTTGAATCCGTTGACTTTTCACACACGCCTTCGGCAATCCATGCTATTTCAACGTGCAGACCTGTTGAATCGAGCGAACCATATATCAACATGACAATCCGAAATCGCCGCTTCCCTTTGTCGGAGACTTGGACAAATGATCGAAAATGAGCGTGCGATCCTTTGCTCCACCTAACTAATTGACAAATAGCACTGACCGCTCTTTGCTTTGATTTCTTTGAGACCCGCCACTTGTACTTCACTTCATACCGAGCAGCCAGACCGCATATCTACAGCCTTCGTAGCTTCAAGTACCCCTGGCGCACCACTAAATAGTTCGACACGT
>Ga0163149_10001099_pt1 | contig 34929 bp, 24 predicted proteins | sample OliLakLV19MP5G1_FD_148604 | JGI IMG/M metagenome (GOLD analysis project Ga0163149, IMG submission 148604) | Freshwater microbial mat bacterial communities from Lake Vanda, McMurdo Dry Valleys, Antarctica - Oligotrophic Lake LV.19.MP5.G1 | ecosystem: Environmental > Aquatic > Freshwater > Lake >... | reverse complement strand
AAAATATTCTTGGCATATCTAATCCAGCTAAGTAAATAAAATTCTTTCCATTTAAAATACAATGCGGAATGTCTTCTGTGTGCGTGTCGTCATAAAATTCTTTCAGTTTTTCGTCTTTCCCGTTTAAAACAATATACATGGGTATTTGTGAATTGCGCTCGTGAATAATTCTCATTTTTTTTGCTGCAATACGGCAATGTGGACAGCTCATGCTCATAAAAGCAAGAATGTGTTTTCCTTGAGAAAGGCTTCTTGGTGGTATATTTAAGGTAGCATGGTTGTACAATGAATCCAATTCTAATTTAAAGCTTTGGGTATCCTTGTTTAAATAAGCAGAAGAATAATTTAGTTCGATTGGGTTGCGCACAAATGGAAAAGCCAATGTTCCAGCAACAATTATTGTCATTGCGAAATTCCATTTTTTAGTGAGCAGCCAGCCTTCATGATACTTGTATAAAACAAAAAAGATTAAAAGCATTCCAGCATTTTTCATCAATGCCCAAAAAGGTGTCATTGGGAAAACCTCTCCAAAACAGCCGCAATTTCCTTTATTTCCAACAAATATCATTATGAGTGTGAGGTATAAACAAAAAAACAAGAGAGTGCCGATAGCTAATTTATAAGTAAGCTTAAGTAGATTCAGATTCAGCAAAAGTAAAACGCCAATTAAAAATTCAAAGCCAATCATGAGGCGGGCAATAAATGGAGCGACTTGCCAATTAATAAAGCCCAGATCAACAAATGTAAATTCAAAGGGTTCGATGGGTGATGAATAAGGAAATGGAAATCCTGCTTTTGTATAGCCGGATATGAGAAATACCAGTCCCATCAATGAGCAAAGTGTTATAAGAAATATTTTTTTAGACATTTTAAAAGCTTTTAGGGTAAAAAAAAAGCGTTCTTAAATAAAGAACGCTTTTTTTTTTTAAAATCGAAATACTAGTTTAAAGCACAATTGTTAGTTGTAGTTCCACCAGTGTAAGTAGTAGTTGAGCTTAAACAAGCTGCTCTTGCATCACCTTTTTTAGCTTCAGTGTAAGTAACAATGCTTGTAGAAGAAGATGAACCACCAGCAGTGAAAGTAGATGTAGATGTACAAGTACAAACGCGGTCTTTTTTGCAAGAAGCAAAAGATGCAGCTGTAACAACAGCAACAAATAATAATACTTTTTTCATTTTAATAAGTTTTAGTTAGTTAATACGGGTGCAAATTTATATCATTTTTCCAAAAAACGACAAAAGAATGCTTCTAAATTGCATTTTGTAGCTTAACTTACTGATATTCAGTGTAAAACATTAATGAGTCTCCTTAACCGGCAAAGAGCTATACACACTACTTCCGTTCAAAGACTCAATATTTACAGGCAATCCGGTGGAACTCACGTTGCTCCCTCCATATTCCTTAATATTTATAGGCAAAGTACCATAAAAACTGCTACCTGCAATTTCTTTTAAATTTATAGGAATTACGCCATAAACACTACTTCCACCAATACTTTTAATATTTACGTCCATGTCACTTACCAATTTTACATTAATAGAGCCATCTTCATTTAATGGAACGGAGGCATACCGGCTCAGATTGATTTTATCGGCTTTCGCCTCATTTACAACGGTTGTGTTCTTAAATACCAATGCCAACAATGCAATTGCAATTATTGTCAATATACTTCTAGTATACAAATCTGTTTTCATAATGATTAGGTGTTAAGGGTTATTTTTTTACGAATTTATGCTATCCAATTCTTATTCCTACTCTGTTTTATTAATTAAATTTGCACAATAAAATAATTATGGCAAAAGTAAAATTTGGTAAATGGTTAGGTGGAGGTTTGGGTTGGGCTTTTGGTGGTCCGCTAGGAGGTATTTTAGGTTTTGCATTGGGTTCAGCTTTTGATGCAGCAAGCATCTCTGTGCAAACAACCAATGGTCAAGCCGGTTCTTCAAGATTAAAGAATGCTTCTCATGTGGGAGATTTTTCAGCCAGTTTGTTGGTTCTTTCTGCAGCTGTTATGAAAAGTGACGGCAAAACGTTAAAAAGTGAGTTGGATTATGTAAAACGTTTTTTGAGTCAGCAATTTGGTGAGCAAAATGCTCAACAGCAGATTTTAGTTTTAAAAGAAATTTTAAAGCAAGACATTCCTTTGCACGATGTGTGTAATCAAATCAAGCACTACATGCCACATTCGGAACGCTTGCAAATTACCCATTACTTATTTGGAATTTCAAAGGCAGATGGTCATGTTCATGAATTAGAATTGCAAACTATTCATACCATAGCTAATTATTTAGGTGTAAGTGCTGCAGATTTTAATTCACTTAGGGCGATGTATTTTCGTGATACTAATAGTGATTATTTGATTTTAGAAATTACTCCTTCCGCTACGGAAGAAGAAATTAAAAAGGCATATCGAAAAATGGCTGTTAAATTCCATCCGGATAAAGTAGCTGCATTAGGTGAAGAAGTTCAAAAAGGAGCAAATGAAAAATTTCAGAAAGTACAGAGTGCTTATGAGAATATTAAAAAGCAAAGAGGTCTTTCTTAATTATTTCAAACTTGTATCTATCGTTTCAATTAATGATTGATGAACAGTTTCAAAGTAAGCTTGATTGTTATCTTTTTTGAATAATGAATAATTACTATTAGAAATAAATTGGTAAGCATCATTAATCATTTCTTCAATTAACATCCCGTGTTTCCTTTTCCCGTCTTTTAAATATATTACAGCTTCCGTAATATTCATTTGTGCATTTAATTCTACTATCATATTTTCATTTATTTTTTTGTAAAATTAATGACGCTTTATTAAGTATATGTTAATGTTGAATTAAATAAAAAATGCCCTTCTTAGAGGAAGAGCATTTTTTATTATTGATAGTGATTTTTATTTTTCAGAAAATAGATGGATAAATCCTTCTTGTTCAATTGATTTTCCGTTGTCGGTGGTGGCTTTTAAAATGTAGTAATAAACTCCGTCCGGAGCCATTTTGCCATTTTTGGTTTCTCCGTTCCAGCCACCAGTGATACCATTGTAACTTGCTATCATCAAACCCCAACGATCGTAAATGTCGTAAGTGATTTCTCTTACATTTTTAGAAGACACAAGAAACAAATCATTGTTTTCATCGGCATTTGGACTAAATACATTCGGAATAAAAATAGTGGATTCTCCTTCAACTAGAATGCAATATCTTACTGAATCAGCACATCCCGATGGATTTGATGCATATAAGTCAACACAGTACAAGCCTTCATTTGGATAGGTATGTGTTGGCGAATTTAAAATCGAATTATTACTTCCGGAGCTAGGATCACCGAATGTCCATAATAAATTTGCACCTGTTGTACTTGTATTGGTAAACACCACCGTTGTTCCAGGTAAAATTGTTCCACTTGGTGACATTGTATAGTTGGCAGCTGGAGTAGGTAATGCGGTAATCATGTTAGTATATGTGGAAGTACCCACGCAACCATTGGAATCGGTGCACTGAATTGAAACCGAATACACGCCTGCAGAATCATAACAGTGACTAGGATTACTGGTGTTGGTTGTATTTCCATCACCAAAAGTATAATTAATACTGTTGCATGTTGCACTTACTGTTTCAGTAAATGTTACACAATGTGGAGCACAACCACTTGGGTCGTTTACAACACAAATTGGTGTAGGAGCTGGGATTACTGTTACTGTAATAGAAGACGTATCGCCACAGACGCCAGGAATGTTGTGTGCAATTGTAAATGTTCCACCGCCTGCAATGGAAGGATCAAATGTTCCAGTGCTAGCATTAGTGATTCCTGTTCCTGTCCATGTTCCGCCACCTGTGAGTGATGTAAAATTAAATGGAGGGGCACTAGAGCACATTGATGCAACAGGATTGATGGTTGCATCAGCAGGAGTTGTTATATCTACAACAAAAGTAAAACTAATAGGTGCAACGCATGCTGATAAAGGCGTTCCTGTTACTGTATAAGTAGTAGTTGTTGTTGGATTAGCAATTACGCTAGGTCCAGTGGATGGTGTAATACCTGTTGTCGGACTCCAAGTCCAAGTATAGTCAGACACATTGGGACCCGACACATTGATTGGTACTGGTCCACCACAAGTTGGAATGGTATCCGTATAAGGAGTACAACTCAATGGAGCACCGGGAACAGATCCAGGATAATTTAAATATAACAGGTTATTGATGGCTTGAGACGCATATGCATCATCTAAAATCACAACGAACTTTATAACCTCAGTAGCGCCAGGAGCCAAATTCTCAATTTTATATCCAAGGGCGATTGCTTCATCCGCAAAATTTGTTGCACCAATAGTTTGCACAAACCCTGTTGTACTTCCGTCCCAAATATTGGATCCGTCTCTATTGGAAAAACCGCCATACATTGCACGCCAATTTGCACCAACGGCAGCTAAACCTAAATATGACTGTGGCTGTAATGCAGGAACCAATGAAGTTGCACTCACATGTGCGAGATTACATCCTGTGCCGGGCTGGCTCACAATTGTATTTTGTGTTGTGTAGTCAAAACTAATGGAAACGTTATTGTCAGGATCTAAATTTCTGTAATAAAATAATTCAGGAATTGTTGATGCTGTATTGTTTGTAATTGAAACTGTAGTTGTATAAAACAAATCTGTTTCCTGAAGAAAGTAATTTATTTTAATGTGAAGATTTGTTGAACTAGTCAAATCTCCTTCCCAGTCAGCAGAATAACAATCAAAGATGTGAGTCCAATCTGTGAGTGCTCCTGTAATATTCCATTCCCCTGTTGCATTGTTACTCGCAGATACTCCTCCTGTTGTTCCTATTTCAATTCCCCAGCCATTTTCTGGTGTTCCTGGAGTAAAAAAATCGCCATCAAAAGTTGTCCATAAATTTATTTGAGGATTGGCAACGAATCCAAAAAGTGGATTTGTCGAACGATGATGCATTCCCGGAAGTGGAGGAGAAGCAGTGGTGCTACAGCCTTCAAACCCGCCTTGTCCATCTAGTCCAATTTCTAAGCTGGTTGCTTTGATGTAAGCATTTGGTCCAACCATTTGCGCAATAATATAATTCAGATTTAAGAAAACAAAAACAAATGCGATGGATAAGATTTTTAGAAATTTATTTTTCATTTATTTTTCTTTTAGAAGATGAATAAATCCAGTTTGCTCTATTACTTTATTATTTAATGTATTTGCTTTCATTGTATAATAATATACACCATCAGTTGCAACTAAACCGCTTGTTGTTCTTCCGTCCCAACCATTAATCGCATCATTTAAAGATGTCCACTCAGCTATTTTTAATCCCCAACGATCATAAATAACACAGTTTAATTCTTTTAGAGAAGATGTTGTGAAATAGAAAATATCATTTGTGCCATCACCATTCGGAGTAAATATATTCGGAGTGGAAATTGTTGCTTCGTCAGCAATGGTAATACATTCAGAAGTTGTGTCCGCACAACTTGCGTTGGATGAAATTAGAGTAATGCAATACACTCCTTCCGCACCATAAGTATGCGAGTCGATTGATAATGAAGAAGTGTTACTTCCTGAAGATGGATCATCAAAATTCCATAATAAAGATCCTCCGTTGGTAGAAACATCAGTAAAAAGTATTGTTGAACCAACAGGAGCAATTCCTGAAGGAGATAAAGTAAATGCAGCGATAGGAGTGTTGAATACCGTTATCATATTTGTAACAGTGGTTGTTCCCACGCAACCATTTAAATCTGTACATGTAATCGCAACAGAATAACTTCCTGCAATCGAATAACAATTTGTTGCCGTGGATGCAGAAGACGAACTACCATCCCCGAAATCATACAACATTGTGTTGCATGTATTTGAAGCAGTTTCGGTAAATGTTACACAAACCGGAGCACAACCACTTGTTACATTTGAAGAAAATGTTGGAGTAGGTAATGCATTTACAGTTATAGTTTGTGTTGCCGTATCACCACAGGCTCCTGCAATTGAATAGGTAATTGTATTGCTGCCTGCAGTTGCCAATGCAGGATTAAAAGTTCCGTTAATTGCATCTGTGATTCCAGTACCACTCCATGTTCCTCCGGCAGTTGCAGCAGTTAAATTGAATGGTAATGCATCTGCACAAATTGGGGTAACAGAATTTATTGCTGCGTTTACTGATAAGGTAACAGTTATTGAAACCGTATCAACAGCTCCGCAAGATCCCAAAATAGTATAGGTAATAATATGAATACCTACTCCTGCAGCTGTTGGATTGAATGTTCCGCTAGTTCCTGAAGTAATTCCAGTTCCTGTCCATGTTCCTCCAGTTGTTGCAGCGTTTAAATTAAATGCAGGAGTACCCACGCAAATTGTTGCAGGTTGTGTAATTGTTGCATTGGATGTAGAACTTACGGTTACAAGCATGGTATCGGTTGCGCCACAAGATCCTGGAATGGTATAAGTGATTGTATAAGAGCCGATACCTGCTGTTGCCGGATCAAATGTTCCGTTGATTACATCAGTAATTCCTGTTCCACTCCATGTTCCTCCAGCAGTTGCAGCGGATAAATTTGTAGCTGCTGCACTAACACATAAAGAAGCAATTGGTGAAATTGTTGCATCATCATTAGGAACAACTGTAACTAAAGATGTATCAACACTTCCGCAAGTTCCTGTAATTGTATAAGTAATAGTGAATGTTCCTGTTCCAGCAGTTGCAGGGTCAAATGTTCCACTAACACCTGATGTAATTCCTATTCCAGTCCATGTTCCGCCAGCAGTTGCAGCACTTAAATTAAATGCAGCTGTACCGATGCAAATTGGTGAAACACTTGTAATAGTTGCATCTGCTGCTGTTGTGCCTGTTATTGTTACGGTTGATGTTGAAGCAAGACAAGGTGCATTGGTAATGCTCCATTGAAAAACATTTGGTCCAACCCCTAAACCTGTAATGCCTGATGTGGGGGAAGATGGAGTTGTGATTGTTCCTGTTCCACTTATCAATGTCCAAATTCCTGTTCCTGTAGTAGCTGTATTTCCAGCAAGTGTAGCGGTTGTTCCACAAATAGTTTGATTGGCTCCTGCATTTGCAGTTGTTGGTGATGCGACTCCTGTTATTGTAACAGATGAGTTAGATGCGGGACAAGGTGCATTTGTAATGCTCCATTGAAAAACATTTGGTCCAACTCCTAATCCTGTTAAAGCAGAATTAAATGCCGAAGGAGTAGTGATTGTTCCTGTTCCACTAATGAGTGTCCAAGTTCCAGTTCCTGAAGTAGGATTATTTCCGGCAAGTGTAGCGGTTGTTCCACAAATAGTTTGATTAGATCCAGCATTTGCAGTTGTTGGTGCTGCAACTCCCGTTATTGTAACAGATGAGTTAGATGCAGGACAAGGCGCATTTGTGATGCTCCATTGAAAAACATTTGGTCCAACTCCTAATCCAGTGACTCCCGATGAAGGTGATGCAGGTGTTGTAATTGTTCCTGTTCCACTTACCAATGTCCAAGTTCCTGTTCCTGTAGTAGCTGTATTTCCTGTAAGTGCAGCAGTTGTTCCACAAATAGTTTGATTAGCGCCTGCATTTGCAGTTGTTGGAGATGCAACTCCTGTTATTGTTACAGATGAGTTAGATGCAGGACAAGGTGCATTTGTAATGCTCCATTGAAATACGTTTGGTCCAACTCCTAATCCTGTGACTCCTGATGAAGGTGATGTTGGAGTAGTAATTGTTCCAGTTCCACTAACCAATGTCCAAGTTCCTGTTCCTGTAGTAGCTGTATTTCCTGTAAGTGCAGCAGTTGTTCCACAAATAGTTTGATTAGATCCTGCATTTGCAGTTGTTGGTGCTGTTACTCCTGTGATGGTAACGGATGAGTTAGATGGGGGACAAGGTGCATTTGTAATGCTCCATTGAAATACGTTTGGTCCAACTCCCAGTCCTGTGACTCCTGATGAAGGTGATGCAGGTGTTGTGATTGTTCCAGTTCCGCTTACCAATGTCCACGTTCCAGTTCCTGTAGTAGCTATATTTCCTGTAAGTGAAGCAGCTGTTCCACAAATAGTTTGATTAGATCCTGCATTTGCAGTTGTTGGAGAAGCCACTCCAGTGATGGTTACAGTTGATGTAGATGGCGGACAAGGCGCACTTGTGATGGTCCACTGAAAAACATTTGGTCCAACTCCTAATCCTGTAACACCTGATGAAGGTGATGCAGGAGTGGTAATTGTTCCTGTTCCGCTAACAAGTGTCCAAGCTCCAGTTCCGCTCGTTGGAGTATTTCCGTTAAGTGAGGCAGTTGTTCCACAAACGGTTTGACTTGATCCTGCAGCAGCGGTTGTTGGTCCGCCAGTGCTGGTAATAGTTACCTGATCTGTTGATGTTCCGCAAGGTGGATTTGTGATTGTCCATTGAAAAACATTTGCTCCTAATCCGAGTGCTGTTACAGTTGATGTTGGAGAACCAGGTGTAGTGATTGTTCCAGTTCCGCTTATTAATGTCCAAGTTCCCGTACCAGCAGCAGCAGGATTCCCTGCTAATGTTGCTGAAGTTGCACAAACCGTTTGGTCGCCACCAGCAAGAGATGTAGTTGGTGATGTATTTACTGTAACTGTAACGGGAATGGTGTAGGTGCCCGGACAAAATCCAACATAATACGTTGTGGTAGTAGCTAAAACAGGAGTTGTAAATGTAGTTCCAGTACCTAGTACAGTTCCCGCAACTTGTGCGCTGTACCAAGTGATTGTTGCAGGAATGCCACCAACAAGACTCGCGGTTAATGTTGCAGTATTGCCAGAACAAATCGTTTGGTTTGAAACGGTAATGGTATCTGTTGAAATTGCCTGATTGGTTAAACCAGCAGCTCCTCTGGTAGCGCCATTTGGCGGAAATTCAGTTAATCCATCTGAATTGGTTATTCCATTTGCTCCAGGAGTAACTGTTGCAGTAATTGCTCCGGTTGAAATAGCAATATAGCCACCGCCACCGCCACCGCCCGGACCTTCAGCCTCGTTCCCTCCGGGAAGTACATTTTGATTTCCTCCTGCTCCACCATTTGCAGAAGCCGTTATTCCTGATACTGTGCCAATTGAATTTAAAATAATTGTCCCACCTCCGCCAGCTCCACCTGCCCCATCAATTCCGACACTGCCACCCGAAGAAGTTGTATTAGAACCTGCTGCACCATTTGCTGTTATTGTTCCTGTTCCGCCAATTGTACCATAGCTCAACACGTAAACCATTCCACCGCCATTTCCTCCACTTCCTCCACAATTGTTTTCCTGATCACCGGCCCCACCGCCTCCACCTAAAAATATTTTTCCAGTTGTGTAATCTAACGGACGACCACCCCAACCGCCATTGTTTATTCTATAATCTCCTCCCCATAAATTTGTTCCTCCAGACTGAAATGGTTTTGGTCCCTCAAGTGTAGCATTTCTGTTTGCCGATGAAAAAGAGTATCCACCTCGTCCGCCTCCTGAAGAAACATGACTTGAAAAAGTAGCATTGATATCCAAATTCCAAGCAGCAACCCAGCCAGCGCCACCACTTACATCAGGGTTTCCTTCTCCGTCCCAAACACCTAATCCGGCATTGGATCCACCACCACCACCAGCATTGTGCGCATCTCCACCACCGCCACCATTGCCGGCAACACCTCTGCAGAATCTTCCACCTATGGCATTATAATCAGCTTGATAGCCAAAAACACCTTCCCCTTTTTCAGCTCCTTCTGTGGCATCATTTCTTGAAACTTGTCCGCCTCCGAGTGTTGTAACATTGTCGCCAACCCTCGAACCTCCTCTAAAACCTAATGCTGTAGAAGTAATTGTTCCGGTTCCATTAATCATTGTTGATGCTAAAACTTCTACGGCTACAATTCCACCTGTAAAAATTCCGCCTGCAGCCCAAGCTGGACAAGTAAGCACTCCTCCTGAATTTATGGTTAAGCTATTGTATCTAGGAACACGAATAACTTGAACTCTTCCTGCTGAGGTGTATCCGTTTTTTAATCCGCAATCTATTGTAATACTTGTTCCGCTTGGAACAGAGCGTACTTGACAAAATTCATAATTTCCACAATTATTGTATGCGGTAATTTGTCCCCACGTTAAATCATTCGGGAAACCATAAAACTGTCCGCTTCCTGCCGGGAACTCTATGGATGAGCTGGTGCTTGAGCTAATTCCTTGCATTTGAATAATCATAATCAAATCTCCAGCAGCCAGATTGTTTCCTGCTCCGAAACGGACATTTGCATTTAATCCGCTAGCACCTACAGTTATAGTAGTGGCTCCAATAGCTGCATTAGCAGTCAATGTGGTATACTCGTTTACAATTGTTCCGGCAGCACCAATAACTCTGTTTCCGTCAATGCCTCTTTGCGCAATAGATACAGGGGTGTATATGCAAAAAATAAAAAATAAAATGCGATTGAAACTTTTCATGCAGATAGTGTTGGGCTAATTCTTTTTAAATGAAAAAATTTTTAGCCAATGTAAAAGAAATTGTTGGGATTTCCAATACTCCCTTAATGTTCTTTATATCAGATGCTTATTTCCTTAAAAGGGTTGCGTGGAATCCATTCGGAAGGCTTTAAGAAATCAACAAAAGGTTTGATGATTCTGTTAGACAATGGGTTACGATGACGGATATAGCAGGTTAACTCAATAGCTTCTGCTCCTAAGGTGCTTTTAATCTCAGCTGCTGTTCTTCCTAAAAAGAGGTGTTTTGCCTTTTTGTCGAGGCTATCCTTAACATAATCGTAGAGAATGTTTTGATATAATTCCAATTCTTTGTTTATAGAATAATTCAAACCAACAAAATGCGCCTCAATTTCGTTTTCTAAAATAAATGTACTTCTGAATCCTATTAATTTTTGTTCGTGATAATAGCCGACAAAATTAAATTTTTCACCTAATACCTTTTTCATTTCTGCAAAATAAGAAGGGGTAAGAGATGCCATTCTAAATTTCGCTTTTAAATGAACATTGTTGTATAATTGAAGAATTTGTTTTGAATTTGCTTTTATATCGTCAACTGAAAAATCTTTACGTTCTATTTGTGCTCCTTTTTTTACAATATTTTTTGCTCTGTTGCGATATTTTTTACTCATCGCATTTAGATAATCGTCAAATGTATCCCAGTGGATATCCAGAACCATATTGGGTTCTACCAAAAAATCATGGTATTTGTATTCGCCAAATTCTTTCGTGTGCTGAACAGAGGATGAATAAAAATCTTTTACCAAGACCATGGCTATTTTCCCTTTTAATTTTTCAGCATCACCGATACGATAAATTACATCTGCTAGGGCCTCTATAGCTTCTGTTTTATCTACTTCTGGGATGCACGTGAATCCGTGCTCACCACTTACAAATGCATTTCCGCAAATGAGCAAGCGCATGTTTATTTTGTCAGCACTTTTTATCAAATGGTTGGTTAAATATTTTTTTAGATAATTTGTAATGACACAAGAAAATTCTTTTTCTTCCGCCTCCACATTGCTTCCAAAGCTGTCAGAAGAAAAGTCAATCACTTGAAAATAAGCAATGGCAACAGGTTTTTTTGATTCGTAAATGATTGCATAATGAAAATGCATATTGTCAGGACGCTCATTTTCTAAAACAGTCAAAAAAGGGATTTGTAAAAATTCACTTCCATGAATAACAATCTTATTCCAATGCTCAGCGTTTAACATTGAAACCGAATCGTAAACTGCAAATGCAAAATCAGAAGACTTTTTTTGAAGAGCCGACTTTTTTTTGTTTGGTATTTCAGAACATGGAATAAGCATACTTATAAAAAGTTATTTAGATGAGTTAATCATTTCTGATAGCATCAATTCTTTAATATATTTAACTGGAGCACTTCCATAGCTTAAAAATTTCTCGTGAAAATGTTTTAAGTTGAATTTGTCGCCTTCTTGTTTTTTTAATTCTTCTCTGAAATCATAAATTTCAGTGTATCCGCTAAAGTAAGAACATAATTGAACTTGCGTGACAGAAACTCTTCTCCATTTTCCTTCCGCTTCTGCTTTTTGTTGAAACGCTTCGTTACTCAATAAATTCAAGGCGTCTTCTTTGCTCATTTCTTTTGTATGTACGCTATAATCTAAAATGGTGTTACACGTTGTTCGTAAATTCCATTTGTAATACATCAGCCACATTTCGTCACTGTTTTCGTAACCGCTTTCCAACATCATTCGCTCCGTGTAAACCGCCCAGCCTTCAACCATTGCACCGTTTCCAAAAATAGCTTTAATTAAACTTGGAGATTGATTACTATAAACTAACTGTGTATAATGTCCAGGAATGGCTTCGTGAATGTTTAAAATTTGTAGGATATAATGATTGTATTCGCGAAGATAACTTTCTGCTCTGTCTTTATCCCAACTTGCCAAACTTCCAACATTGTAATAGGTGGTTCCATTTTTATCATAAGGACCTGGTGCAGAAATGGATGCTCCTGCAACACCTGCCATGTAGTCTGGTTCCTTTCTTACGACAAGTGGTTTAGATGGATCAATGTAAATCAAATCTTTTTGTTTTATGAATTCTACCAATTCAGGCAATTGCTTTTCAATCGCTGATTGAAATTCATTTGGCTTTACATGTTTCTCGGAAATTTTATCGATTACTTGTTTTATAAGGACTAGCTTGTCAGTTGGCTTAACAGTTTTATTTAAATATTTTTCCCAAAGTTTATCTGCCAGCTCAAACATTTTTTCGTGTAATTCTTTTTTGCGAGCCAAGGCTTTTTCGTAAACAACATCAGCAGTGTATCCACTTTGAATTTCGTATTCAAACTTTTTTGCATATAGGTCTTTCCCTAATCTGAAACTTCTTGGTGTTTTGTTATCTAGTTTTTTTAGCCAGTCAGCAAAATCTTTTATTGCTGCAATAGCTTGTTTTGCGGTTGCTTCGATGGATTGTTTTTCATGTTCACCAAATTTTACTTTATTTAATGCATCGTGTAAATCGGTTTCAAAAACGGAAATGCCTCCTAAGTTTTGTTCAATAGCTAATTGTGTATGTTCAACGGTAGGATTTTTAATATTCTTTTTTGCTGCTTCATAATAAGCAGGAATGTTGGCCATTTTTAGATAAAAATTACGCAAACGGACATCTAAAGAATCGTAATTTCCTGCTAAAATTTCTGCGAAAGCTCCAGAAACATTATACTCAGAAGGATTCCATTCAAATGACTTCTGTTCGTTAATCGCCCACTCAGTAGATTTTAACTGATTCTCTATCATGTAATAATCCGTTTTGTTATTGTCGGATAATCCATTGATGTCAAAGGATTTTAGAGAATCTAAATTTGCTTGGGCAAATGCCAATTCTTTAGCACGGGCTTCATCGGTTGGAATAATTAAAATGCTGTCGTATTTGTGATAGCCTTGTGAACTTGCCCAGCCCGGATAAATTTCCCAAAGACTTTCAATGAATTGTTCTTTGTATTTATCAAATTGTGGATTCATATCCGCTACGATTTTTGTTTCTGTCGAATGTGAGTCACCTCCGCAAGATGCAATTGAAATGCAAACGATGGACGCTAAAAATACTTTTTTCATGGATTGGATTTTGGAAGGCTAAAGGTAGAAAATAGTATTAACTTTAGTGCATTAATTAATGTTAAAATGAAACGGTTAAAACCATTATTAAATAGGGCAGTTTTTTTAGGGTTATTGCTTATTTGTTTTATTGCAAATGGTCAGGAGAATCATAAATTATCGGGTAGAATAACGGATTGTAAATTTAAAACGCCTATTAAAAACACAATCATTAGATTGGTTTGTCAGGATCAGCGAATGTTTGAAGTAAAAAGTGACTCTTTGGGTTTTTACTTTTTTCATAATAGTGTTTTGAAGCCTGGTTTAGAATATGTATTGACTGCAATTGCTCCAGATGAAGCAGTAAAAGTATCATACGGAATGTGTCTTTATAGTTATTTTAGAAATGGATATTTGACTTCTTCTGACAAAGTAAAGTTTAAAACGGAAGAGAATATTTCTTCGGCTAACTTGATTCATGATTTTTGTTTAATACCTATTCAGAGATCGATTATTATACCTACTGTTTTTTTTAAAAAGAATAGTGTAAAGTTTGATAGAAGCCAAGCTGATGAATATGATTATTTTTCATATTCAGGCGACACAACTGTGGATTGTCTTGTAGACTTAATGAAGAATTTTCCGGAATTTGTTTTGAGTTGTCAGGACATGCTGATAAAAAAGAAAAAAACGCAAAAGAACTTTCAGCACTAAGGGTGAAAAAGGTGTATGATCTTATGGTGCTAAAAGGAATAGAAAAGGACCGATTGTTTTATAAATCCTATGGCGATAAACAACCAATGGAAGAAAGAGATATTTCTTATCAGGTAATAGGAAAGTTAAAAGGCTCGAAAAACCAAAGAGTTGTAGTTCCTGTTCTCAGAAAAGATTACAACCCTGTTCCTAAGAAAGATACTCCTGTTATAATGAATGAAGGAGAAAATTGATACCCACTCATCCTTACTTATAACCACTAATCATTTTATAAAATAAGCCACGTTAAATTTCCTATTTTTGATAAAATAATTCCTTTTTCTCCTTCTCCTTTTTCAAGGATAGGGTTGTGTGAGGTTAAAGAAAATACTATGTACAAAAAATTATCCCCGATTATTTTACTGACTATTTTCACTGCGTGTGGAAGCAGCGAAGAAAAAGTTGAACAAGCAAAAGTGGTTTATCCAGCAACTCGTAAGGCAGATTCTGTCGATACGTATTTTGGAACAAAAATTTCCGACCCTTATCGCTGGTTAGAAGATGATCGTTCGGCTGAAACAGGTGAATGGGTGAAAGCACAAAACAAAGTAACGTTTGATTACTTGGCAACCATTCCTTTTCGTGATAAAGTAAAAGAGCGTTTGACAAAAATCTGGAATTTTGCGAAAGTAAGCGCACCATTTAAAAAAGGAAAAAATTATTTCTTTTATAAAAACGATGGTATCCAAAACCAAAGTGTATTGTATGTTCAAGAAGGATTGGGTGGAAAAGCAAGGTTGTTGCTTGATCCCAATGCTTTAGCGGCAGATGGCACCGTTTCTTTGGGCGGAATGGGAATAAGCAAAAATGGAAAATATTTAGCTTATAGCATTAATCGAGCAGGTAGTGATTGGAGTGAGATTTATGCAATGGAAATTGAAACGGGAAAAAAATTATCAGATGAAATAAAGTGGGTGAAGTTTTCTGATATTGCATGGAAAGGTGATGGATTTTATTACAGTGCATATGAAGCACCAAAAGGTGGTAGTGAACTTTCGAATAAAAATGAATATCATAAAGTGTATTATCATAAATTGGGTGATGCTCAAAGTAAGGATGTTTTAATTTATGAAGACAAAAAAAATCCACTGAGAAATTTTTCTGCTGGAATTTCGGAAGACGAAAAATTGTTGTTGTTGTATGGTTCTGAATCAACAAGTGGAACTTCGTTGGCTGTGAAAGAGTTAGATAAGCTGAATTCTCAATTCATTACTCTTGTAAATAATTTCGAGAATAATTATGGTGTTATTCATAACGAAGGAAATAAACTTTATGTAGTTACAGACAAAGGTGCCCCTAAATACCAATTGTTGGAAATCGACATTCATGGAAAACCAGATTACGAGAATTGGAAAAAACTTATTCCGGAGTCAAGCGATTTGTTGGAAAGTGTTTCTCTTGCAAATGGAAAATTTGTTGCAAAATATTTGAAAGATGTAACTACACGTTTATATGTATATGATATGAACGGTAAAAAAGAAAGTGAAATTAAATTACCAGGAGTATGTAAAGTTGACGCGTTTGATAGCGACAAAGAGGATAGTCTGGCTTTTTTCTCATACAAAACATTTACAGCGCCTGATGTTGTTTATAAATACAATATGGTAACAGGTGCAATGACTGTTTGGTTCAAGCCGGAAATTGATTTTAAGTCGGATGATTATGAAACCAAACAAGTTTTTTATACTAGCAAAGACGGCACAAAAATTCCAATGTTTATCACTCATAAAAAAGGAATTGTATTGGATGGAACAAATCCATGTTTCCTTTTCGGGTACGGTGGATTTAATTCTTATTACTCACCGGAATTCAGAATCGACAGAGCTGTGTTTTTAGAAAACGGTGGAATTTATGCAGTACCAGGATTGCGCGGTGGTGGTGATTATGGTGAAGATTGGCACAAGGCTGGAACGAAATGTGAAAAACAAAATGTGTTTGATGACTTTATTGCAGCAGCTGAATATCTAATAAAAGAAAAATATACTTCGTCTGCAAAACTTGCGATTCATGGTCGCTCCAATGGAGGATTGTTAGTAGGAGCAGTAATGACCCAACGACCAGATTTAGCAAAAGTAGCTATTCCTACTGTTGGAGTTTTGGACATGTTGCGTTTCCATAAATTTACAATCGGTTGGGCGTGGACAAGTGATTATGGTTCAAGTGAAAACAAAGAAGAATTTGATTGCATCATAAAATATTCTCCTTTGCACAATGTGAAAGAAGTGGAGTATCCGGCAACATTGGTAACAACAGGTGATCATGATGATAGAGTAGTGCCCGCACATTCATTTAAATACATTGCAACGTTACAAGAAAAACAAAAAGGTTCAAATCCTGTATTGGTTCGTATTGATACAAATGCTGGTCACGGAGCGGGAAAGCCAACCTCCAAACAAATTGAGGAGTACGCTGATATCTGGAGTTTTGTGTTTTATAATTTAGGAATGAAATATTAAAACAGCCGACTGTAGAAATATTGTGTCAATCATTGATAAATAATCATTCAATCTTGCATAAAAAAAGAGTGACGCAATTGCGTCACTCTTTTTTATTTTTTGTTTCTTATTTCAAAATAGTAACATGTCCTTTTTCTACTTTTAATTCATCGTCCAAACAAATTTGTTTATATTCGATGATATAGAAATAAACACCATCGTTAGCTACCTTGCCATCTATTCTTCCATCCCAACTATCTGTGTTTGATTCAAATATTTTTTTGCCCCATCGGTTAAAAATTTGCATGGAGTACTCTTCATAATATTGCGCAGGGTTTACACCAGGTGCTGCTGAAAACAATAATTGAAACCTGTCGTTGTCTCCATCGTTGTTGGGCGTAAACACGTTTGGAATGAGTGTGTTTCCGGTAAGTGCTGCCTCATTTACAATGATTGTCTGAGTAATTGTTCCAACATTTCCACATGTGTTATCATAAGCGGTTAACGATACCGTATAGCTTCCAGGTGATGTATAATAATAAGCAACTGTAGAATCATTAGTAAACGTAGTTCCATCTCCCATGTTCCAAATAAGTGAATCTGCACCAGTTCCAGTAAATTGGATATTTACAAAAACGGTATCCTTACAAGGTTGTGGTGGAACAGCACTAAATGTAGCAGCAAAAATTTCTTGTTCCAATACTTGAACGGTTAAAAAAACTGTATCGGTAATGTTACAAGTGCTCGAATCAATTGCTACGTAAATTACGTTGTATGTTCCAATGGTCGTAAACGTATGTGTAGGGTTTGCTACTGACGAAGTGGGTGTTCCATCTCCAAAATCCCAATAATGTTGCGGAGCGGAGGAGCCAGTGAAATTCGCATCAAAAGGTGGGTCGCACTCAATTATGTTTGGTGCAGCAGATGCTGTTGCATTTAATATAGAAGTGTCAAAATAAACAGTATCTGTTATTGTGGCCATATTGCTACATGTGAAATCCCAGGCAGTAAGTGATATAATATATGTTCCAGTTGTTAGATAAGTATAGTTGATTGATGTATCATTTATAAATGTATTTCCATCACCCATGTTCCAAAATAATGAATCCGCACCTGTTCCTGTAAATTCTAAGTTCACAGTAAACACACTATCCACACATGGATCGTAAGGTGGAATATTTAAAGTTGTGGCAAAAACTTCTGCTGCAAGAATCTGAACTGTTAGAAAAACCGTATCAGCAATATTACAGGTGGAAGAATCAATTGCAACATACATTACTGTGAAAATTCCTAATCCTGTAAAGGTATGTGGCGGATTTAATAGACTGGAAGTAGGTGAACCATCACCAAAATCCCAAAAGTGTTGAACTCCGGAAGCTGAACCTGTAAAGTTAACAACGTATGGTGGATCACAGGCAATAATGTTAGGAGCAGCATTTGCGTCAGCTATTATACCATTGTAATTAAATTCCATTTTAAATAAACCTAAATTACAATTGGAACTAGCGTTTGTTGTTGACCAAGCTCCGGGTGTAGTTGGAAAGGAGCTAGATCCTCCACAACCAGCGCAAACAGCTTGGTATATGGTTCCATCATTATCAAATCGACTCGTTCCGCCATCAACATGTTCTGCACCAACGCCACCAAAAAAAGTACCGTATAATAAAGATGCTGCATCACGTTCTAAAACCATGCAATAAAAATCACTTCCATCTGTCGTAACATCGTATGCTCCTGCAGTAACAGGCATACCTGTTGTGTTTCCATTTCCATAACCGGCATTGATTGATCCACCCCAGCCGGATATGTATATGTTTTTGCAAAAGTCAACTAGAAACGCTACAGGTGAAATATTGATTGTTGCTGTTGTTCCGCTTCCAATTACAGTCGACCAAATTGTACTAGTTAAAGCGGGATTTATTTTATGTATGAATTGAGACGATCCAGGATTGCTATAAACAGAACCTACAACTGGATAGCTGCCTGTTGATTGGCCCATTAAATAAACATCCCCATCACTATCAATTTGAATGGCGTAAGCTTGATCATATCCGGTAGTTCCTAAATAACTTCCTGTTACAAGAGATGCATTAGTCGGATTCAATACTACAACAAAACCATCAGCTGTTCCTCCGATTGATAAGGGATTAATAGTTCCGGGCAAAGTAGGAAAGTTACTACTTGTGGTTCCGCCACAAACATATACATTTCCATTGGAAGGATTAACCTTGGCACCATACGCTGCATCTGTACTCAAGCCGCCTAAAAAAGTTGACCAATCTAAAGTGCCACAGTTGGGACTTAATTGAAAGGCAACACCATCTTGTGTACCTTGCAAAATCAGTGATAACGCTCCAACTGTTGCTGGAAAATTGGACGACTGAGTACAAGAAGCAACAATAATATTATCGTTGCCATCAACAATTACTTCACCTCTGGCTTCATCACCATAATTATAATACAAAGTGGCTGCATTGTTTAACCCCTCGTTGGCTGTACCACCAACAAAAGTAGAACCTAGTAAACTGGCACCTGTTGCATCAAGCTTTGTAACAAAAATATCGACTCCAGCTGCATAAGAAATGTAACCATCCATGGTAACACTGCTGCCGCCATTAAATGTATTGTCATAACAACCTACCGAAGTAGGGAAATTGGAGGAAGAGGTAGTTCCATAAATAATAATATTATCCTGGCTATCCACAATCAAACTGTGTGGAGATTCACTTCCTGTTCCTCCGAGGTAGGTGGCAAATAATCTGCTTGTACCAGTTGCTGAATATTTTATTAAACCGATATCTGTCACAGTTCCTCCACCACTGAAAGTATTATCAAAGGCACCAACCGAAACCGGAAATCCAGCACTGAAAACAACTCCACCACCATACGCATTTCCCAGACTGTCATTGGTGGCAGTATACCCCCAATTATCAGCCGTGGAACCCGTGTACGTAGAAAAAATTAAAGTCGGATCAATAATCAGGTCGTAGTTTGTATTGTAACCGTCAGGAAAATTTAAACTTACAATTTTGTTATTTAATAAAATCTTACAAACAACTAATTTTTTTTCTCCATTGATCCATTGATATACTTCCGGAATGGATTCGATGACTTCTCCTGCATTCGAATTTAAAATTATTTTATTGTTTTTTATTTTAGGATCAATTCCGTTATATGACCATTTTATCTGAGATGCATCAGCGCCTGCGTGAACAATAAAATCATATTTAAAATAGCCTTCATCAGACGTTCCGATTTTAATATCTACGCCATTATAAAGATTGCCATACTCAACTTCAGCAAATAATTTTACTTTGGAAGCCCAATGCTCGGGATTATTTCCTATGTAATAGTTATGATAAAAATCAAATTTTTCGTTTGACTTCATTTTTACATTTGAATTGGCATTCAGGAAATTGAGTGAATACGCATGTTGCCTTATTTTATCTGTTACTGCTGGAGAATATTTTCCGTGGGTTGCTAAATGAAGTTTGTGAAGATCTTCTTGATTGAAAAACTCGAAGGTAAAACTGGTGTTTTTAAACCATACATTCCCTCCTCCGATTTTAGCCATGTAATTAATATCCGAATCCCATTGACCTTTATTTTCAATAATGTTGATTTTTTCAGGATGCTTTGTTTCTTGTCCGAAAAAAAAAGTGACATTAACAAACAAGAATAATGATAAAAGTAATTTTTGTTTCATTGTGAATTGTTTTAAGTTGGTTTAAGTACCTTGAAATATCAATTAAGTAATTCGATGTTCGTATAAGTGTTTTATCCACATGCAAGATAGTGAAAAAATAATTTAATTTCTACTCTTAGTAAATTTTGCTTTATCAGATAATCTAGTTGCAGAATTTTGTCAAAATGGTCCATCAATTACTAAGTATTGTCCCTTTCTTTTTTGCCCTAAAGCTGCATTTTGACTATTTTTATAAATAAATTTTTAAAATTTTCTCAATGAAAAAGTTACTCTTTTTAATTGCTTCTTTTCTTGTATTAACGGTTTCAAATAGTTTGGCAAATTCCGGTCCGGGCGACACAGTGGTTGTTCAAACATTTGCTTTTGGAACGCCTCAAAATGCTTGGTTTGTTTTTCCATCGGATACCGTTCGTTTTGAAAAAATATTAATGAAGTATACTTTGAAATGTAATCCTGCGCAAACACCAGCATGTGGCGAGTGGGATTATTTAACATACACCTATTTGTATGACCATACAGGTTTATTGGATTCTACTTTAATCAATCAGCCTACATATACGGTTAATGGTGCTTCACCTGATAGTGTAATGTATATGAATACTCCATCGTATTCTTATGATACACATTGGCAATACAATGCTGTTCATACAGATACTACCTCTTTGAATACGTATGGTGTAGGCACAGGAACAACCAATGCTGTTTTTCCTTTTGGTGCTTCGGCTCCTGTTTCTCGTACACAATATCTTTGGAAAGCTTCTGAAATTTCAGCCGCAGGAATGACTGCAGGAAACATTACAGGCTTGCAGTTTTATTTGCAAACTCTTGGAGCAGAAATGCAAAGTATGACTATTAAAATCAAAGCGGTGTCTTTGGATTCATTGACGCAAAGCACTTTTAATAATTCTGGTTTTACAACAGTGTATTCTCAAAATACTCAGTTCACGGTGTTGGGATGGAACAGTTTACAATTAACAAATCCATTTAACTGGGATGGAATTTCAAATTTACTTATTGAAATTACTTATCAAAATATGGCAACTGCAATGGATAATATTCTAGCAGCAAGTACGACCACTTTTAATTCGGGCTTAACAAATGCCGGAGCAGATAGAGTTGCTTCGTTTACTTCCTATGGATATGTAGATGTGCCAATGAATTCAAACTTGGTTTCGATTGATTCTTTTGTGACTGTTGCATTTTGGTGCTATGGATCTCCTGCACAACCAATGGATGGAACAGCTTTTGAAGCAGTTGATTCGTTGGATAGAAGATTGTTGAATAGTCATTTACCATGGAGCGATAGTAATGTTTATTGGGATGCTGGTTATGGCGGAACAGCATACGACAGAATTAATAAAGTAGCCACTCCAACAGAAATTGAAGGTCAATGGAACTATTGGACTTTTACAAAAAATGTTGCAACGGGTTCAATGAAAGTTTATTTGAATGGACTACTTTGGCATAGCGGAACAGGGAAAGTGAAATCGATGCAAGGCATTTCAAAGTTTAAAATTGGAAGAGGAAATTGGGGAGGTTCACAAACTTACGAAGGAAAAATTGATGAGTTCGCTGTTTTTAATGTGGAGCTGAATGCAACTACTATTCAGAATTACATGAACAAACAAATTACTGCAGCACATCCCAACTATGCAAATCTTGCTTTGTATTATCAATGCAATGATGGAAACTATTCTACGTTTGCAGATGCAGCTCCGGGTGCACATCCTGTTGCGAGTTTGGTGAGTGTCGACAATCCATTGAGAACTCCTGCTGAACTCATCAGCAATTTTTCTCAAACAACTTTACGCCCGAACATCACTTTTGAACAAGGTGTTTTCACAACTGTAATTGATTCTACTTTAATTGTGGATTCAACAATGAATGCACCCATTCAAATTGTTACTTACACCGATTCAATCAGTAATCCGGGTGTTGCTGTTGATACTTTAATTGTTTGGCCAGCCTATTATAATAACTATGTATACGATGTAAGTGGTGTTGCTACAGATTCCTCTTTTGTAACACCTGATAGCATTCTTCATTTAATATATTATCAATGGTACAAAAAATTCCCACAAGTGACCCGTTACGAATTAGCCCGATACATTACTCCTTATGGAAATGGATTGAGTTTAGGAACTGGCTGGACCTGGACCTTTGATGTAAGTGATTACCGAACATTGCTTGCAGATAGTGTTCATTTAGAAGCAGGAAACTGGCAGGAATTATTAAACGTTGAATTTTTAATGATTGAAGGAACGCCTCCGCGTGATGTTGTTGGGATTCAAAACTTATGGAATGGCGGATTTAATTATGGTGTACCAGGTGATCCAATAGATAATTATTTACCGGCTCTGATCAGAAACATTCCTGTTAACGGATTTTCTACTAGATGGAAATCCCGTATCACCGGGCATGGAATGGATACTCCGGAAAACTGCGCAGAGTTTTGTGCTAAAACACATTACTTTAAAGTAAATGGAGTCCAACAATTTTCGAAATTAGTTTGGCGCGACAACTGTGATGTAAATCCATTGTATCCGCAAGGTGGTACATGGGTATACGACCGAGCAAATTGGTGTCCGGGTGCTGAAGTATGGACATACGATTGGGAACTTACTCCTTTCACAACTCCGGGAACATCCGTAAGTTTAGATCACGATGTGCAATTGTATGTGCATACCGGTGGCTGGGATTATTATCAGATAGAAGATCAGTTGGTAAGTTACAGCGCTCCGAATTTTACATTGGATGCAGCCATCGAAGATGTTTTGTCGCCAAGCAAAGATCAAATGTGGACACGATTAAATCCTGTTTGTACGGCTCCAATTATCAGAATTAAAAATACAGGCTCAACAACATTAACATCTCTAACAATTACTTACGGAATGAATGGTGCAACTCCGTCCGTTTATACTTGGACAGGTAGTTTACCTTTTATGGAAATTGCAACAGTAACTTTGGGAACATTTAATTGGGCAATGGGTGCTACCGATTTCACGGTAACAATAAGTAACCCGAACGGTGGAGCAGATCAATATGCGTTTAATAACACGAAGATAAATAAGTATACATATCCTACTGTGATGCCAAATTCGTTTTCAATTGAATTCAGAACAAATAATAATCCATGGGAAGATCAATATACTTTGAAAGATGATGCTGGAACAATTATTGCCTCCAGAAATGGTGCAAGTTTAAGTGCAAATACTCTTTATAAGGATACGGTTACTCTGGCGAATGGTTGTTATACACTTGAATTAACCGATTCAGGAGAAGACGGTTTAGCATTTTGGGCAAATCCTTCACAAGGAAGTGGTTACCTCCGATTGAGAAAAGTTACTACTCCTGCACTTATTAAAACCTATCCTACGGATTGTGGTGGACAAATCTATCAACAGTTTACAGTAGGTTTGACAAGTGATGTGGATGATTATATTCTTACCGAAAACACAACGTTGAGTGTCTATCCAAATCCAACAGATGGGCATGTTTTTATTGATATTAATATGAATGCTAAACAAGATGGAGTAGTAGATATTTTGGATGTGCTTGGCAAAAATGTTTTTCATTACGAATATAAAAACCTGACAGCCGAAAGTATCGAAGCAGATTTATCGCATTTGCAAGCAGGAATTTATTTCGTTGCTCTGAGGTCAGGTAAAGATGTAATTACAAAAAAATTGATGATACGATAGTTTTTTGCTTTTGCTTTTTAAAATGCCTCTTTGAAAAAAGAGGCATTTTTTTGTTAAGATAATTATGATAAAAATGAATTATACTATTTAACTTTGTAAAAAAAGAAAAGCCATGAAAAAATTAATAGCAATTATCGGCCTTTTAGGGTTGTCTTTTTCTGCCAATGCAGGAGAACCGATTAACGGAAAAAATAATTTGTCTTTGGCTCAAGGTGATGGAGCTAAATGTTTTAATGAAAATTCTCATATTATTAATGTGGGAATTGGTTTAGCAAGTGGATATTATGTGAAGACAAGAGGTGAAAAATATTCATCGAGTCCTTATTTGAATTTATCATATGAGCAGCCTTGGCCCAAAAAACTTGGCCCAGGATTTTTAGGAGTGGGAGCCTATTTTGGATACAAAACAGAAAAATATCAGCGTAATTATAATGCTTTTTATGGAAATGGTTATTATTATGAAAGACGATACAGTTATTATACTATTGCCGGTCGTGCTGCTTATCATTGGGATGTTTTAAATTCTGAAAAAGCGGAAGTATATGGTGGAGTATTAATTGGAGGTTATATAAATGTGTATTCATATAGCGACAATGATCCTAATTCAGATTATTCAGTTTCAGTAAATCCTTTTAGTCCTTATATCGCAGCATTTGTAGGAGCACGTTATTATTTTACCGACAACATTGGCGTGTTTGCTGAATTGGGTGTTCATCCGCATTCTCATTCCAGCTATAATGCATCAGTTGGTTGTAGTATAAAATTTTAAAAAAAACCGAATAAAAAAACTCTCTCAACAGTATGCTGAGAGAGTTTTTTTTATGATTGAATTCTAATTTAATTTAAAGTAATGTTGTAAACATTTCCGTTGATGGTTACTGTTGCCTGATTATCGCAAGTGCCAGTGCCGAAGTCAACATAACGTGTTGGTTTGCCTGATGGAGTTAATGTTAATTGTCCGCTTACAATATGACGACAACCAATTTCTTTTCTCAAAGCACTTGTGATCGTCACATTAAATGAATTTCCAGCGGTATTTGTTCCGTTAGCAGAACCTGTAATTAAGTAAACATCATCGTTCCAAGGTAGAGTGCTTTCTCCTACAATCCACTCACGTGTACGTGTTGAAGTCCAGTTGATTGTTCCTCCGCCACTCGCTTTGATAATTTGTCCGTTTACATTTATAGTATAAGATAAATGTCCGGCAGCATTGTGCCCATTGTTTGTAACCGTTTTAGTTCCCAAAATTTGATTGTCATTTACATAGTAGCTTGTAAAAGAAATTGTATGCGTGGATGCTGAATCGCGGTATTGGCCAGAATACGTAACAGTGATAATACCTCTGCGGTTTCTTCCATCGTTGCATAAACAATTCGCTGTTCCAAAATCAATTGTTAGTACACGAGGTGTAACAGTTGTATCGTGTGTGATAGTAGCACAAGAAGTTAAGATAGATTTATTTTCAGCTGAAGCTGGAGTTAAATAGGAAGTTAAGTTTCCACTTGCAGCTTCATCAGCAATGTTGTTCACATCGTTATATGTTCCTTCAGCTAAAGCATTATCAGAAGCAGAAGATGTGTCCGTATCTTTTTCATCTTTATCTCTTCTACAAGAAGTGAATAACATACCAACAGCAGCGACTACCATTATGTATTTAATTGTGTTTTTAGTTGTCATTTTTTTGGTTTTAAATTTTTTGTTTTATCCACTGAAGTTCTAACGAAAGTGGATTTTTATGTTTATTTGCATCTATGACGAAGCAAGAACAGAAAAGTTTATTTGAAAACTAAAAAAGAGGACAGATTCGGCTAAAATCCTTTATTTATAGGTGAAAAAAATTTAAATTTTTTTCTTTCGAAAGGCTGTTACACAAGCAACGATTGAAAAAGCAAGGAAAAAAGCGGCAAGGACAAAAATAATAAATCCTATTTCTTCTCCCGGGCGATTGGAGCCCCATTCATTGTAACATCCGATATCAATAACTGCGAAGCTTAGTATAACAAGAACTAAACTAAATACCATTCCAATGATTGAAAGTGCTTTCATGTTTTTTATTTTGCAGGTAATATTTTCCCTTTTGCTTCTCCAAAGCCAATGCGTATTCCATCTTTCTGGCAATAGCCTCGCATAATAACCGTATCGTTATCATTAATGAATTTACGTTCCGTTCCATCTTTCATTTTAAATGGTTTTGTTCCTTTCCAAGATATTTCTAACATAGAACCATAAGAATCAGGAGTTGGACCACTAATTGTTCCCGATGCCATCATGTCTCCCACATTAATATTACAGCCATTTACAGTGTGATGTGCCAATTGTTGCTCCATTGTCCAATACATAAATTTGTAATTAGAATGTGAAACTAAATTTTCTTCGCCTTTTTCCGGAGTAATAAATACATCAAGGTGGATGTCTATATTTTTATCTCCGCTATATTCTAAATAAGGTAACACTTTTGGTTCTTGTTTATAACCGAGAACTCTGAATGGCTCTAAAGCATCCATTGTTATTACCCAAGGTGAAACGGTGGAAGCGAAATTTTTTGCAAGGAATGGTCCTAATGGAACATATTCCCATGTTTGAATATCTCGGGCACTCCAATCGTTGAACAAAACCATTCCGAAAATATGCGCTTCTGCATTTGCAGTTGAAACACTTTCTCCGAGCTTCGTTTCTTTTCCAATAATAAATGCTGTTTCTAATTCGAAGTCTAATGATTTACAAGGACCAAATACGGGTTGAATTTCATTTGTAGGTTTTCCTACCTGTTCGGCAGGCAAGGTTTGTCCTTTCGGACGATGAAATTCTGTTCCTGAAATGACAATGGAAGAAGCTCTGCCATGATAACCGACAGGCAAATGTTTCCAGTTTGGCAACAATGCATTTTGCGGGTCACGAAACATTGTTCCAACATTGGTGGCATGATCAATGCTTGAATAGAAGTCGGTATAGTCGCCAATTCGCACCGGCATTAATAATTGCACATTGCTGATCGATTGAAATACTTTTGCTCTTGCTTCTTTATTGTCGCGTAAATCGGGACAATTTTCATTCAATAGGTTAGAGATGCATTCGCGAACCGAAGATGTAGTTGATTTCCCCAATGCAATAAAATCATTCAAATATTGGTTAGTAAAGATGGAATTATCAATTTTTAATTTATCTAAAAAACCTAATTTGTTTAAAATAGCTAAATCCAATACTTGGTCGCCAATAGCAATACCTACTCGCGGACTAGAACTCTGAGTTTTAAAAACACCGAAAGGTAAATTTTGTATTGGGAAATCGCTGTTAGGTAAAACTTCTATCCAGGATTTTAATGAGGGGTCGTTAGCTTTTATCATAGTATTAAATTGAGAGGAACAAAAATAGCGAAATTAAGTTAATTGGGTTGATTAGGTTAAAGTGGGAAATAAGTTAAATAGGGATTGAGCTAATTGGGTTGAATTAGGTAGTTAAATATAGACAAGCCTTAACCCCTTATTTAACCCAATTAACTTCCCCCGTATCTTTTAATTATCTTTACGTTATACTAACAGATTTAAAGCATGAAGCTACTCATTCCCTGTTTTTTATTGATTTCAGTTTTAGGATTTTCTCAGGAAACAGAAAAAAGAGGAACCATTAAAATTGAAAAAAGCAATTGTGTAAGATTGGAAAATAATGATAGTATATATGCGTTTGTGGATCAAATGCCGGAGTATAGAGGAGGACAGGATTCGTTATTGTTATGGTTTAGCAAAAACTTGAAGTATCCGAAGATATTAGTGGAAGAAAGTGCCAAAGCAACGGTGTTTGCATCCTTTATTGTTTTGAAAGATGGAAGCATTAGTGATATTAAAATATTTAAAGCAAACAATAGTCCTTTTGAAATAGAGGCATTACGATTACTAAACATGATGCCAGATTGGATTCCCGGAAGATGTAGTGGGACTTTAGCAGATGTAAAAATTAATTTACCGATCAAATTTGGATTAAAATGAGAAAACAATTTGTGATAGCTTTTTTGATTTTGACTGTTGCTTCTTTTGCACAGGATACAAAAGGAACTATTAAAGTAAAGAAAGCTGATACGGCAAGATCTGAAATAGTATTGGTGGAGGCACTTGACCCTGCAAGTATGCCTAGTTTTCCGGGAGGAAATGCTGAAATGAACAAATACCTGTCTAAAACCGTTCAATATTCTCAAATGGAATTAGAAATGGGTATTCAGGGAAAAGTTTATATTTCTTTTGTTGTCACAGAGGATGGAAGTATTACGGATATAAAGCTGATGAAAGGTGTTACTGGTGGCCCCGGTCTTGATAAAGAAGCTATAAGAATTGTGAAAATGATGCCGAAATGGATTCCGGCAAAAAAGGACGGAAAGCCTGTTAAAGTTAGGTTCAATATGCCGATAAATTTTAAACTGCAATGAAATAACATGTATCTTTTTCAAAAACCAACGTTATAAGTAAGAATTAAGTAAAAAAAATGTTTTATTTTCTTTAAGTATTGCCCCTCTCCTGTGGAGAGGGATTAAGGGAGAGGTCTTTATTTATATGATTGAAACATCAAAATATCATGCAACACAAACCGACTTAGCCAATGAACAGGTTATAGTGGAGGCGGCCAAAAAGGATCCTTCTAAGTTTGCGAGCTTGTATGATAAATATTACGAACAGATTTTTCGATACATCTATCAGCGTGTGGATGATAAAGAACAAGCGTTTGATGCTACACAGCAGGTTTTTATAAAAGCATTGGAAAGTTTGCACAAATATGAATTCAGAGGAGTGCCTTTCGCTTCTTGGTTGTACAGAATCGCTTCCAGCGAAGTCAACAATGTGTACCGTGCTCAAAAACAAAGAACCGTGAATATCGATTCGGTTGGAGTTTATGGAGTGATAGAGGAGATTGGTGAAACAAAAATTGACCAATATCACGATAAGATTGTGGATATAATCGGAAAAGAACTTCCAGAAGATGAATTGCAATTGATAGAAATGCGTTTTTTTGAAAAACGTTCTTTTAAAGAGATTGGAGAGATTTTAAATATTACTGAGAACAATGCGAAGGTGAGGACTTATAGGATACTTGAGAAACTTAAAAAAATTATTAAGTAAATACGGATAACGAAATAAAAACGCATATTACGAATGATTAATACATGCAGATAAAGAATACATTACAAATATTACGAATAAGTTAAAGTATCGATTCGTAAAATTCGCAACCATTCGTTATCCATATAATTTTAAAAAGGTACAATATTGAATATACAATTACTCAAATGAAAAGGAAAACAAATTTAAACCGTCCGGAAATCAGTTCAGCAGAAATTGCTCAACGTAAGAATTTCGATTCGGTTTTAAAACAAAGTGCAAGTGTGGGAGCAAAACCATTGATTAAGAAACCTTGGTTTTTATCTAGTGTGGTTGCAGTAAGCATAGCAATTGTAGCAACAGTTGTATTGCTGAACAAAAACAAAACTGTTGAGAGTGTTAAAGGTCAAGATGAAACTACATTTACAAATGATGCGGCACTGCAAGCATTTTATAAAGCAGAAGAAGCAAAGCCATGCATCGCTCCTCCAATCAAAGGGTTGAATGTGCATTACACAACGTATAAAGTAATTGCAGAAAAAGGAGCAACATTAGATTACAAAACAGGCTCTAAAATTGTTATCCCTAAAAATGTTTTTACAGATGAAGATGGTAAATTGTTAAAAGGAGAAGTGGAATTGCGTTACCGTGAATTTCATGATGCGGTTGATTTTTTTGTATCCGGTATTCCAATGACTTATGATAGTGCAGGAGTGAAGTATCAATTTGAATCAGCTGGAATGGTTGAGGTGTTGGCTTATCAAAATGGCAAGCAAGTAAACATGGCTCCGAAAAAAGCAATTGATATTGAAATGGCTTCCAATTATAAAGGAACCGAATACAATTTGTATAAATTGGATACCAATGCAAACAACTGGAGCTGTTTAGGGAAAGATAAAGTTGTTGAATCAACTACAAGAAAAATGTCAGGTGAAGATGTTGTAAGAAAAGTTGACGTTCAAGAAACACCGGAGTACATCACACTCGAAACAAAAAAAGTAGAAGCGAAAAAAGAAAAAGAAGTGCAAATGGCTGCTTTGCCCAAGCCAATTGCGGAGCCTTTGAAGCCGGCACAAATAAAAAAGGGAAAATTCACTTTTAACTTAGATGTGGATGCTAAAGAGTTTCCGGAATTAACTGTTTACAAAGGTTTGTTATTTGAAGTGGGTGACGAGAATACAAATTTCAATAAATCGATGTATGATATTACTTGGGATGAAGCGTCTATTAAAGAAGGAACTAAATCCGGAGAAAATTATAAACTGACTTTGATAAAAGGGTTGAAAAAATACGATTTAATTGTTTATCCAGTTTTCGAAGGAAAGAATTATGAAACAGCGATGAAAACCTATCAGGAAAAATTTAATAAATATAAAGTAACACTTGATAAACGTATTGCTGAAGAAAAAAGAGTGGAAGAGATGTACCAAGCGAAAATAGCTGAATTTAAAAGACAGCAGGAAGCGCTGATAAAGTCAAACGAAGAACGTATTGCTGCTCAATACAAACAAATGGAAACAAATCAGAAAGTGATGCGAATGTTTGCAGTAAATAGTTTTGGAGTTTTTAATTGTGATAATCCAAGTGTATATCCCAAAGGAGTTTTATGTACAGCAAATATTCAAAACGATTTAAAGAAAAATTTACTTTGCTATGATGTCTATTTGGTTGATAATCTAAAAAATGGTTTGTTTACTTATACACGTAATCCAATAACTAGTTTCTCGTTTAATCCCAATGCTAAAAATATGTTGTGGACTGTTGAAAATGGAGTAATCTATTGGTTAAAGCCGGAACAATTTAATGCTATAAAAGGAAGTGACGGAGCCCAAAATTTAGTGTTGAGTAAAGTAGATAAAACATTTGAGACAGTAGAAGAGATGAAAGCATATTTTAATTTTTAAAATCGCTCGCAGATTTCGCAGATTTTCGCAGAAATAATTCCAAAAGATGATAAAAATTTTTCTTTCCCTTTCTTTTTTCATTTATACTTCTATGTCTTTCTCACAGACAGATACTACACCGTCACGCGGAACAATTAAAATTGCAAAACCTAAAGACGGAGAAGTTTATGTAAAAGCAATCTGCAATTTTAATATGTATAACGTTGCCGATGGAAAAGGTGCTTTTGAAAGTGTTGATAAATACCAGCCATTTCCTGTGGTTGAAGGATATGCCTATCCCTTTAATTACAATAAATATTTTAACGATTGTTTTAGCAAAAAAGTGATAGAGTTGAAAGGGAAAACAAAAGACACCGTTGTAATGGAAGTGAAGATATTGGAAAACGGTAAAGTGTATATTAAAGATAAAAGTCCGGCCATTATGGTAAAAGGATATCCTGCTACTTATGATAAGAAAACAGGAACGTATGAGCTAAATAATTTACACTTGAATTGTTTGAAATTTTTAAAGCAAATTGATAAGTGGATTCCCGGTTATGTGATTCTTCCCAAAAAAGATAAATACAGAGGCGAAGTGGTAATAAAGCCAAATAAAAAGAATGTGGATGTAACAGGAACGGTTACTGTTTTCTTTTCCGCCACTCCGTTTGAAGATTAACATGAAAGAGCTGTTGTCAATTATACTGCTGTTTTTGTTTTCTTTTGTCGGTGCGGCCCAATCGGATTCTTTAATAGGTACAATAAAAGTTTCGAAATATGCAGATTCTGTATATGTTAAGGCTTCTGTGGATTGGAAAATTTCACAAAAATCGGTTAACAGCGACTTCTCTTTTACTTCTTTTTATAAAATCAATAAAAAAACAACGGTTATGCAGCCTCAGGCAAATAACTTGCTTGTTGTTTTGGCGCCATCTCCCGAGGAGGAGGCGGTAGATTTTGATTTTGCAAAATACTTCCAATCGAATCCGTTTACGAAACAAATAAAATTGAGAAATGGAGAGTCGGAGGCAGTGACTATTTATTTCACTGTTAGCAAATTCGGGCGGATACGCTTTGCAGATGCAGTCCCGGTTGAAAAATTAGGTGACACCATAGTTGTGTATACCAATGGGATGAAAGAAAAATATAAAATTGATGTAGCCCATGTAAAGACGAAAAAAGCATTTGCAGCATTGGCTTCATCCAGATGGAGGGCAGCGAAGATCAAAGAACTAAAAAAACATCCTTCCAAAAGAAGGATAAAGTATAAAAAGTATAGAGGGTTTACGGAAGGAACTCTTACAGTCAATTATTCTTCAGTTCCTTTTTAAGATTAGGTAAATTTTTTCATATTGGTCTCCAGAAAGATGGGAATTAAATCCGTTTCTATCTGCTATATACCTGTCATCCGCAATCCATTCCATTTTTTCTATATCTTTACACATTCAAATTTCAAGGATGTCACTTTTTAAAAATAAAAATTTCTATTTCCTGCTTTCATTTATTGAAGGAGGATCTGTAATGGCAGCCGAATTGCTGGGTGCCAAAATGCTGGCTCCTTATTTTGGTTCCTCTTTATATGTATGGGCAAGTGTATTAGCAATCACATTGGGTGGCTTAGCAGTTGGGTATTATGCAGGAGGAATCCTTTCTTATAAAAGTAAAAATCCACTTACTTTATTTTATGTTTTATTAGCAGCAGCAGCCTTTACTATTCTAATGCCTTTTTCTTCTAAAATGATTTTATGGTTGGTAGGTTCTCACAGCTTAATTCCATCCGTAATCATTTCTGCTTCCTGCATTTTGTTTCCACCTGTATTTATGATGGGAATGGTTTCCCCATTGATTATTCGTGCAATCACAGTTGATGTGGAGCAATCAGGAAAGGCAGCCGGAGCAATTTATGCTATTTCTACTGTAGGTGGAATTCTTGCAACTTTTTCTTTTGGATTTTACATCATTCCTAATTTGGGTTTAACACTTCCTGCCATCTGTACTGGAATTGTTTTAGGAATCATACCACTTTTTGTAATTGTAAAACAAAAACAAATTGCAAAAGCTGCAGGTTTTTTTTTGCTTTGTGTTTGGGCCATTTCTACTTCTTCGGTTAGTTTTTCTTCTTCTATAAAACGGGTGTACGTTGCTGAGGGCCTGCTCGGACAAATTGCTGTGTTGGATTATCCGCACTATAATAAAGACACTGTTCAGAATGGATACAGTCGCTGGCTGTTTGTAAACCGTGTTTCGCAAACCATGTACGATTCGCTGGCGGATGAAACAAGTGGTGAAGAAAAATATTTTACTTACGTGTATCGTATCTCTGATTATGTCGATTCATTTCCAAAAACAACTAAGTCGCTATTGATTGGTTTAGGCGGAGGAAGTGTGGCTAAAAAATTAATTGAAAAAGGATTTGAAGTAGATGTTTGCGAATTGGACCAACGTATAGCTGATGTAGCGAAAAATTATTTTTATTTGAGTCCGAAAGTAAATATTAAGGTAGATGATGGCAGACATTTTATTCGCACTTGTGAAAAGAAATATGATATTATAGTGTTGGATATGTTTAAAGGAGAAGATCCCCCGAATCATGTTTTTACAGAAGAATCATTAACAGCACTAAAAGGAATGTTGAATCCAAACGGAATTATATTTGTAAATAGTTTGGGTTATTTCGAAGGAAGCATTGGTAAATCGATGCGCTCGGTTTATAAAACATTTCAGGCGGCAGGGTTTAATGTGAAAGCTTTGACAACAGATCCGAATCCTGATCAGCGTAATATTTTATTTTATGCTTCTACAGGAGAAATAAAATCACATCCTGATTTTATCGATGAAAAAACTATGGATTTGAAAGATGCAGTAGTTTTAAAAGATGAATATCCTGTATTGGATATTTTAAATGCAGAGGCTGCTCAGCGCTGGAGAGTAATGGCAATCCAAAGTTTTAATGTAGATCCGAATCAAAGAGTATTGCCGATTTTTGAATAGATAATTATAATCCCACTACAAATCCAACTCTAAAAATTGGATTTTGATAAGGAGTGTATACCGATTCAGTAAAGTTATATAACACCATAGCAACAATTCCTGCCCGATCACTTATTCGTTGAATATATCCGGCTCCAGCCATTACGCTCACAACATCCACTCTTCTTCTTTTAAAATCAAATGTCTCTAAGTTCAGATGTTCATATTCAGCATGACCGAATAAATAGTCTGTAAAATTATATCTAGCAAAAACTCGTCCACCGTAAACATCGGTTTCGAAATCGTAGTATCGATCTTTGTAATGATAGTATTGATAAGTAGCTCCAATACCTGCCGAAATTTTTTCTGTAAATTTATATCCTACCAAAGGCGAAACATCGGCAAAAGTTACGGTACCGAATTGAATTCCTAGATTTCCACCAATAAAAACTTTATCCCAAAAATTCTTCTTAGGAGGATGTTTTCGAATCATTGTGCTATCTTGTGCTACAGAATTTAAGCATCCGATGCAGAAAAGTACAATGCTTATTTTAAAAATGAGTTTTGTCATATTGTAGAAAAGTAAAGTTAAGAAAAAAATGCGTTAATTTGGGTATTATCTAGAAACGTTAATAAAATGAAAATTGTTGTAACAGGAGCGAGTAGAGGAATAGGCTATGAGTTGGTAAAAAAACTAAGTGCCGATTCAGGAAACACCATTTTTGCAGTTTCGAGAAACGAGCAGCAGCTAGAGCTATTAAAAAAGGAATGTGCCAACAACAATGTAATTACTATCGTTTGTGATTTAAGTAAAGAATTATCAATTCTGAGTTTACTAACCAATTTGAAAAAACATGTGCAAACAATAGATGCTT
>Ga0163149_10001095_pt1 | contig 34961 bp, 47 predicted proteins | sample OliLakLV19MP5G1_FD_148604 | JGI IMG/M metagenome (GOLD analysis project Ga0163149, IMG submission 148604) | Freshwater microbial mat bacterial communities from Lake Vanda, McMurdo Dry Valleys, Antarctica - Oligotrophic Lake LV.19.MP5.G1 | ecosystem: Environmental > Aquatic > Freshwater > Lake >... | reverse complement strand
CCCACGTCGCCGCGGGTGATGTGGTCGACGTTCTGGATGTCGCCGGTGCCGTAGTAGTCCAAGGCGCCGCCGGTGTAGGCGTGCGTGGTCCGTCCCGACGGAGACGTGCCCGGGGGCGTGCCCGGGGGCGGGTTGTTGCCGTAGTTGTATCCCGGGCTGCCAGGGCCGCGGTACCCGGGATTGGATGCCCCGCCTGGGCCAAAGCCTGATCCCGGCGTGCCTCCGCCAGCCAACGCGCCAGATCCGGGGCGCTGACGATTCATCGACCCGCCAGGCGGGAGCGCCGCGTACTCGCGGTCCCACGCGGCTTGCTCGTCCGCCGTCGCATCGATACGCGGGTCGCGCGGACTCGCGCCGGCGTTCGGCGTCATCCCGCCACCGGTGTAGCTCGTCTGCGCGCCGGCGAGCGGCGGGGCGGGCGACGTCGGCGGGACGACGGTGTTGGGGGCGGCCATCGGCGGCGCCATCGGCGGCGCGCCGTAGGGCTGCTGCGGCGGCTGCGGGCGCTTCAACAGCCGGTCGTAGGCCCAGCGGTCGGCGTGCTCCGGACTCAGGCCCAGCGTGTCCATCGTGTTCATCTATTGGCGCTCCGTCACGAGATCCGCCATGGTCGGATTCCAGATCGAGCCCGGCGCGCGAGAGACGATGCGCGGGTCGCCTGGGAGGCTGCGCGGGCCGGGCGGCGGCGGGGTAAAGCCAGGCGTGGTCTGCTGCGGCGACATCGACGCGGCATCCCAGCCCTGCGAGAAGTCTGGGGCGGCCTCGCCCTCGATGCCCTGGATGCCCGCGAGGTCGGCCAGCGAGCGCACGGCGCCACGGCCCACGGATCGGTAGGGCTCGCGGCGGCGCTGGTCCCACGACCAGCGGGCGCTGTCGGCGGCTTCCGCGCGGCTTGAGTCGTCCCGGCCACGCTGATACCGCTCTTGCTCGCGCGACTGTTCCACTTCCCAGTTGCGCTGGTTCTGATCTTCGACGCGGCGCGCTTCCTCGAGGCGGCCCGCCTCGGCGCGCTCCTCCATCGACATCGCGGCGCTATTCCCGCGTTCTTGCGACCGCTGCGCGCGTCTGGCGGCGCTCGCGTTGATCTTGGACGATCCGATCGCCCCGCCTGCGGACAGTATCCCCCCGACGACAATCGACGTGGCTACACCCATTTCACACCCTCCGCGCGTACGCAATTTCGACGCGCTCGAACTTGAGGCGGTCGTAGAACGCCGCCACCTTCTCGTTCGGCGCGATCATCTGCACATGGGACGCGCCGTGGTCCCGCGCCCAGCCCTCGAACGCGGTCAGGAGGCGCAGCCCAACACGGCCGGTGCGGTGCGCGACGTCCACCCACCAGACCAGCTCGGACGCCATGACCACGTCGAGCATCGGATGCACGGGGATGTGCCCGGCCAGCATCCCGACGACGCGGCCCTCGACCTCGGCCACGAAGACGCACCCGTCGGGGTGCTGGGCCAGCGTCCGCGTGAGCGCCGCGATCCGGTGCGGGTCGGCGGGGCCCAGATCCTGGAAGTGCGACGACGCGACGAACGTCTCGCCCATCTCCACGATGCGCGCCAGGTCGGCCGGTTCGGCGTGGCGGATGGTCGTCACGGCTGCACCAAGTAGGAGAACGCGAACGTGAGCACGCTCGTCGCTCCGAAGTTGGACTCGTCGAGCACGGCCACGCCCGTGGTGCCCGTGTCGAGCAGGTCGATGACCGTGCTGCCGCCTTGCACGCGGGCGAGCACGCCGGAGGTCAGGCCCACCATGGCGCCAGAGAGCACGGCGCCCGTGTAGTTCGGATTGGGCGTGGCGGCCATCGCCGCGACCGGCAGTCCGGCGACCGTCGCCGTGCCCGTGCTGCTGCCGTTCGCCGACAGGATAATGCGGCCGCTCACCGTGACGACGTTGCCGAGACGCGCCCACCAGCCCCCGCGGTCGGAGTAGGTCAGACCAACCGCGGCGCCGCCGAAGGTGAGCGCCGGGGTCCAGACGCCGGTCGCGGGCTGCAACGCCGCCACAGCGGCGACCAGGGCGACATCGGCCATGAGCAGCGCGGCGTCCTGCGCGACGAGGCTCGACGCGCGCGTGTCGAGCGTCTCGACGCTATCGACCACGGCTTGTAGCCAGTCCGCGATCCGCTTGGTGAAGCGGTTGCGCGGCGCCTGGGTGGTGATGACGTCGTCGCGGCTCGGGAAGGGCGGCACGTGACTCATGGCTACTTGGCGTCCAGGTAGGCGCCGACGATGCGCCAGGGCGTGGGGTCAGTGGTCTCGATGCGGAACTGGCGATTTTCTGCGGAGCCCAAGCGCGCCCACTCCGGGAAGCGGTCGTACTCCCCGAGCCGGCCGGCGCCGGAGTAGCCCTCCGAGTAGAACGTCTCGCCGCCGTCGTTGGAGACCTGGAGCTCGATCATGGGGTCGGTCCCCTGGCCGCTGATCGCGCCCTGGCCGGCGTAGAGATGCAGCCGGAACCGCGAGAAGTAGATGCGCTCGAGCTGGTTGGTGACGTGCGGCGCCTGCCGGACGCGGCGCACGGGGCGGTCGAGGTCGGTCCCGAGCGTGTCCACGAGCTGCAGCAGGTCGGGGCTGTCGAGACTGAGCGTGAGGTTCTGGCCATCGAATCGGGCGTGGTAGAGCGGGCGCCAGCAGCCCCAGCGGGATTGCTCCGCATACCAGGTGCGGCGCTCGTGCCAGCGGCGCGTCATGAGGTCGTAGCACCACGTCGTGTCGCCCGAGGGGAACGTCAACCCGTAGAACTCGTGGCCGTCTACGTCCGCGAAGGCGAAGCCGATCGCGTCGTCGATGCGGGCGTAGCGCCCCATCGCGGCCTGCACCGCCAAGTCGGAGACGACTTGCGGCTGCAACCCGTCGGCCTGCACGACCTGCGCCCGCACGTTCCGCGTCTGCGCCAGCCAGAACAGGCTGCTGCCCACCTTCGCCAGGGAGAAGTCGGCCGCGATGCCAATCTCGATCGCGCCGGACGGGTGCGGCGCGATCGTGAAGGGGAACGTGCCGGCCCCGTACCAGACCTCCGACGTGTACTGGCCGAGGAGGAAGAGTTCCTTGCCGAGGACGCCGATCTGGCGCCACGGGTCATCCGCCACGATGCGCTGCGCCTTGTCGAGCGAGTTGAACAGGTTGCCGTCCAGCAACGCCGACTGATACACGGTGTTCGCGGCTTGGTCGAGCATGAAGAAGTAGCCGTCCAGCATGGCCGTGCTCGACGCCATGCCACTCGGGGATTGGTTGGTGGCGAGCGTGAGGACGCCTGACACGGTGTCGAAGATGTACGAAATGCCGCCGCCCGTGATGTGGATCTGATGGCCGCCGGTGCCGTTGTAGGCCATCGTCGCGCGGTTAGGCGTGCCGGCGATCGTGCCGTAGGTAGAGATGATGCCGCCGGGCAGACCGTTGACGAACTCCACAAAGGCGGAGCCGAGCACGGCGAAGAGGCGCCCGTTGAACAACCCGAAGGCCCGGCCCGGCCCAGACAGGCCGACGGAGTCGAACCGTGGCCAGACGGCGACGCCCGGCGTCGGCACGAGATGCCAGCGCGCCAGCGCGCCCTCCGACTCGAGCGGGGCGGGATACCAGTTGATGGTCAGCTCGTTCGCGGCAAACGGGTTGTTCGCCTTGTAAGAGCCGCCGACGAAGCTCGGGTACTCCATCGGCTAGCGATCCGTCCGGATGTTGTAGCCGCCCGAGATGCCCAGGAGCGTGGCGTCCACGCTCAGGATGCGCGGCCGGTGGTTGGCGCGGCGCACGTCGGCCATCGCCTCGCTGGCACGGGCCACCAGCGCGCCGGCGGGCTCGCGCTCCCAGGCTGGGGCGAGCTCGATGGCGAGATGTGCACGGATGGCGCGCTCGTAGCCGTCCGGGAAGTGGTAGGTGGTGCTCAGGTCGGTGAACCGCTGCACCGGGCTCGGCAGGTAGAGCACGAGGTCACTCACCGCGCCGGAGGGGGTCGGGATGACGCGGATCGTGCCCAAGCCTGCGGCCATGCCCCAGTCGTAGTAGACGCCGTAGGGGTGCGTCGAGGTCTGGGCCTTGGCCACGACGTGCTGATACTCCGACAGGTTCAGGGGGCGGCCCAGGCTGACCTCGGTCACGGTGGCGGCGGTGCGGTCGAAGACGAGTCCGACGCCTTCGATACGGTTGGGCCGGTCGAGATTGAACGCGCCGCCGGGGCCAATCGTGTAGCTGCCGACGCCGGCCGTGAGCGGCAGGACGTGGCGCGACACCATGAACGTCGCCGTGCGCTGCGTGCGGAGGCTGCCCACCCATTCATTGAGCGTGGTCAGGCCGAACTCGAGATCGTCCGCCGAGACCGGCTGGCGTGCGCCAATGGCCGCCAGGTCGCGCAGCGCATTCGTGATCAGCGTGCGAGCGGTGGTGGCCATGTGGAATCTCTCTGGGACGGGAGTCCGGCCGGGCGGTCACGAGGGCCGCCCAGCCGGGGAGGTCACGTTTACCGCTTCGCGGCCGTGCGGGCAACGGCGGCGCGCTGCTGGGCCGCCGTCATGAGTTCGGCCGGCTGCTGCAGCTTCGTGGCCCGATTCATGCGGGTCATCTCGCCCAGGCCGTGGTGGATATCGGCGTCCGGCGTCGTGGCGCCCACGGGGGTGAGGACCATCCCGCCGGGTTCGGCTGGCACGAAAGCCGGGGGTAGGCCGCACTCGGCGGGTGATTCGCACCAGCCGTCGCCCACGACTTCCGAGGGCGACTCGAAGAGCTGCTTGCCGTGATCCCCGTGAAACATCCACTTGGGGAACTGCGCCGGCTGGGGTTTGTCTGCCATTGGTGAACGTCCTTGTTCGCAGCGGGTGACAGGACGAGTGACCGGCGCCCGAGGCGGCTGCGAAGCGCCCACGGGCCCCGGTCAAGTTGGCGAGAACCGCGCTAGGCGAAGGTGACGCCGATGGTGCCGCCGCCCTTCACCGCCCACAGGCCGTTCTTGGTTTCGAGCGACAAGCACGCGCCGCCGCCGGCCGCGAACGTAGCGACGTCGGAGGTCGTGGTGTTGCCGTAGAAGCCCGCGGTCAGGGTGACGGTGTGCGCGAACAACGACACGCCGTGGATCTGCAACTCGATCCCGTCGAGGACGGTCAAGCCGGGCGCCGTCAGGGTCAACGCCGCAATGGAGCCCTTCATGATGTTGATGCGGGTGTGGCGCGTCGGGATCGCGATCGCCCCGTCCGCGCTCAGGGTGATTTCCTCGAGTTCGGAGGCCAGCCCGCCGTGCTCGGTGATGTAGGGCGCGAGGTCCGCGGCGAGGGCGAACATGACCGGCGAGAGCTGCGCGTGGGCGATGGCGCGGCCGCCATTCTGGCCGCGGCTGCGAACGCGCACGGCGGTGCCGTCCACGCGGACGATGGTCGAGTACTCGTTGTTCACCTTCATGAGCGTGCCCGCGGCTGCGCCGGTGGCCGAGGTGACGTAGAACGTGTCGGCATCCTTCGAGGCCGAGCCCGACAGAGTGGTGCGAGTGATAGCCATGAGCGTGAGTCCTTCCTGGAAACTGGGGTAAGGCGGCGCGTGCGGGAGGCGTGAACCTCACCGCGCGCGCCGCGATCGCGACTGGGGCGTGTCGGCTAGCTCTGAATCCGCACGGCGAGTTCGGGGCGCACTGCGGCCCAGCCGTACAGGATGTCGAGACGCGCCGGGGACTGGTCGGTCATGACGTCGTACGCCTTGATGAAGCGGACGCTCATGGCGATGGCCGCGTTGCTGATGCGCTTGCTGACCCACACGCCCTGCGGCAGGGGGAGGTCCGCCATCACGCACGTGAAGGCGTTCGGGTCATACACCAGGCCGGTGCGCGTGACCTTGTTCGCGTGCGTCGAGGCGTGGCCGAAGATCGTGATGGCCGCGTTGTCCGCCGGGCGACCCGTGGCGGTCGCGTAGGCGTTGCTCGCGCCATAAACCAGCGGGGGCGAGAACGGGATCGTCGCGTTGCCGCTGCCGTCGGAGAAGACGTCGGCGCTCACCACGAAGTCCTTGAGCCGCCCGGTGGACTGGTACGACATCGGGTTGATGTCGAAGACGCCGTCGAACTGGATGACGTCGCCTTCGTTCAGGCGCTTGGCCACAGCGGCGGTCCAGCCGTCCGTGACGAGCGACGTCACGCCGGAGGCGGCGCCGGCCGCGCCCGCCGCCACGTTGACCAAGGGGGTCCCGCCGAGTGGGCCGACCACGTGCGTCGGCGCGTTCTCGTCGATGTACCACTCCTTGATGCCCAGCACTTCGCCGGCAATCTTGCCGGTGCGGTACTGCTTGGAGATCACGGCGCCGGGATTGAACAACGCCAGATTGGCGTTCGCCAGCGACGCGTGCATCTGCGCGGTGAGAATCGCCACGAGACGGCCGGTCGGGACCGAGCCCTCCGTGAGCTTCACGGTCGCATCGAGGTAGGACGCGTTGGTCGTGGGGACCACGGCAGGCGTGCCCACCGTGCGGAACACGCGCTTGTACATCCGCTGCAGCCCGTCGAGGTCCATCTGATTGCCGAGTGCTTCCACGGCCGGGTCGATGTAGCGTTCGGTGTAGTTGTCCACTTCCATGCGGAGGCTGGCCGAGCTGAACTCGATGCCGACGTTCGCCTGATCGGTGAGGGTGATCGGGACCACTTCTTCGTTGGCGCTGACGGGGTTGAGCGCCTGGCCTTTGTTGACCATGTAACGCTGCGGCAGACGCGCGTTCACGGTATAGCCCACCTTGGCGCCGGAGATCGTGTACTGGCTGTCGTAGCCCCGCGTCACGTTGGCCGCAAAGCGGAGCGTGTTGGTGAGACGCTGCGTGACTTTCTTGATGACCCAGGCCGGCGTCACCAGACTGTTCGATACGGACATGTCAGACCTCTACGGAGCAGTCGCGTGCTGCGAACCGCCCGAAAGACGACAGGTGCCGGTGGTGGAGGATCTAGCGACGGCCGTGATCGGCGTCCCGCTTGTTCTCGCGGGACATCCACGACTCGAAGGATTCGCCTTCGTCGTCCTCGTCGTCCACTACTGACGCCTTGCTGCTCGCGCCCACCGGCCGGATGGGGGTTGCAGCGCGTGAGACAGTCGTACCGGAACGCCGCGAGCCGGAGGCACGGGGTTCGGGCGAGGACGAGGACGAGAGGCGCGCATCTAGCGCGGCGATCCGCCTTCCGGCAGATGCCGAATCGAGCGACCGAATCTGTTCAAACGTCTCGCTGCTTTCCGCGAGATGCAACAGCACGGCCGTAGGATCGTCCGACTCCATGATGGCGTCGAACATCACCGTCGAGAAGTCCAGCGATTGCAGGATCGCCGCGGATTCGACGTTCTTGCCGAGCGCGTAGAGCAGATCGGCGCCCTTGGGGTGCATCCGCACCACGTCGCGCATGAACGGTGTCTGTTCGACCCCCGCGGCGCGCAAGTCCGCCATGGCGGTGGCGAAGTCGGGGGTGCTGGCCTTGACGGCGTCGACGCGGGCCTGCAGGCCGGCGTTGATGGTGGCTTCGGCTGCGCGCGCCTCGATGCTCTCGACGCGGGCGACCGCCTCCGCCTGCACGCGCGCGAGTTCGGCGGCGAAGTGGCCTTTCACCACGCCTTCCGAGGCGGCCGAGCGCGCGTCGCGGTAGGCCTCGAGATCGTCATTGAAGACGTCCCAGTCCTTGCCCGCGTCGTCGTATTCCTTCCAGACGGGCTTCTTCGGGAGCGTGGCCGGCGCGGCGGCGGCGTCGGCGGGCACCACGGGGGTGTCGCGCGGGAAGCCGGGGCGGGCCTGCTCGCGGGCGGCGGCCAATTGGGCGCGGATGTCCGCGAGTTCCTTGGCGGCGGCATCGCGCTCGCGGATGGTGTCGTGCTTCTCGCGCGTCCTGGTGGCGATCTCCTTTTGGAGTTCGGCCACACGCCCCTCGACCGTGCGCTTCGGCTTGCTGACGGCCTCGGTGGCCTTCTCGGCCTTCTCGGCCTTCGCGCTGCCGGCGCCGGTGGACTCGACCGATCCGTCCGCGTGCTCGATGCGCTCGCCGGGGGGCGTCTCGTCGCCTGGCGCCACGTCGGCCGGCGTGTCGTGACTCAGGGTGTGGCGGAGTTCCTCGGCCGTTTCCCGGATCTGCCCGCCATCGGTGATGACGAAGTCGTCATCGGAGACCACCGTGGGGGCTGCGGCGAAGTCGTCAATCGGGGTGGGGGTGTCGGCCATAGTCCCTGCTCGGCTCATACTCTACACGTCAAACGGTTGGCGCTGTCAACTTTTTGCCGCTTTCGGCTTCGTCGCGCGCGCCTCCCGGCCAGTGGCCGCCTCGGCGATCTGGGCCTGTCGGCGGTCGGTGGCTGCCGCGAGGGCGCCTTTCCGCGCGTCGGCGCGCTCGGCCTGCACGTCCTGTCGCACGCCGTCGCGGCTCGCGCGCTGCTCGTCGCCCTCGCGCTGCTCGCGGGCAAGGGCGCGCTGCCGACTCGCCGCGCTGCCGGCCATCAATTCCTTTCGCACGTCGCCGCGCACCGCGCGCGTCTCGTCGCGGTCGCCGGCACGGGCGGCACGCTGGTCCTGGTCCTCGGAGAGCTGCGCTTCGAGGGACGCCTCGAGCCGGGCCATGAGGACGTCGTGCGCCTGCTGCGACTCGCCCATCGCGGCGTCGATCTCGCCCTGCAGCGTGGCGACGTCCACCTTGCCGCCGCCGTTCATCTGCGCGATGGCCAGTTGCGTGCGCGTCGTGGCGAGCACGGTGCGCTCGCGGGAGGCGTTGGATTCCTGCGCGATCATCAGTTGCGTCTGGTACTGGCTGCGCCGGGTCTGAATCTCGGTCATGGCCTCCTGGAGCTGCTGCTGCATCTGCTGCAACTGCATGGTGAGACCCTGGATCTTCGCCATCGCCTCCGGCGGCATGCCCGAGTCGTCGTCCTCGTCGCCCGGCAGGTTGGCGATTGCGGGCTGCACCGCCTTGATGCGGGCCGACAGTTGCTCCGCGATGTCGCCTTCCATCTGCGAGGCGAGCAGGTCGGCCATGAGCGGCGCGAGGGCGGGGGCGGCTTCCATGATGGCGCGGATCGATTCGCTGTTCTGGTCCTTCGCGCTCTGCGTGCTTGGCCCGACGCCCACGGCGATGGTGTAATCGGCGTCGGCGTCGAAGGTGTAGAGTTTCGTGCGCTGCGGCTTCGCCATCCCCGGCATCTGCACCGACTGGCCGACCATGCCCTCCGGCGGCATGCCTGGGGGGACCGGCACGGCTTGCGGCCCGTCCGGGGTCTGGACGAAGGGGGCGCCGACGATCGCGTACTCCTCCTGGTCGCGCTCACCGAGCAAGCGCATGACGCGGCCGGGGCGGTCGTAGATGTGGGGCAGGAGGTCCACGATGATGCGCGCTTCGTAGGCCATCGAGATTTCGGCCAGGTTCGTGAGGAAATGCGAGCTGCCGACCTGGGCCTGCTGCTGGAGCGACTGCACCGCCTTGCCGCTGCGCTCGCTCGAGTATTGGCCGAGGGACGCTTCGTGCCGGCCGGTGATGTCCTTGATGTCCTGGTCGGCGGCTTGCGCGGCGATGGTGATCGCCTGAATCGCCGGCTCAGACGTGTTGCGCTGCGGCGGGGGCATGAGATGGCCGTCGTGGCTCGTCGGCTTGTAGACCAGGACCGAGTGATTCTCGGAGTTCGCCGTGTCCCACTCCGGATAGAGCTCGGTCTGGCCCTCGGCGGCGATGTAGGGCGCGCGGGGGGCGAGCGCCACGGCTTCGACCTGGGCCGAGCGGTGATACTCGTAGGACCGATTCGCGTCCTTGCCCACGGTGTAGATGCCTTTGAAGGTCCGCTCGCCGTTGACGTTGTGTTCCTCGCCGACGACTTCCACGATCGGGATGAAGCGGCCGGGCCACTGCTCCTCGTCGAGGATTTCTTCACCGTTGAGCACTTCCCACTTGACCACCGGCGTGACGATCTCGCGCTTCAGGACGTCGGGCGGGAGTTGGACGGTCGGCGGGATCTCGTCGGCCCACATCTCCTGATGGCCCTGGCTGGTCGGCACCCATAGCTTGGTGCGGCGCTCGTACTCCACATAGAAGTGCTCGGCGACGCGGATGGTGGCCTCGGTAATCCAGCCGGGCGGCGTGTCGCCGGTGCCCGTGAGCGCGCCGCCCTCGTGCTGCGCGTCGGTCCCGTCTTCCACTACCGACCCGGCCAGAATCTCGCCATCGGTCTGCTCGTCGAGCGCCTTGCGGATCTTGAGCGCCAGCTTGCTGTCCGGGTAGCGGTCTGGATAGTCCCGTGTCGGGATGTCCTCGGTGATGAGGCAGAATTTCATGTCCGAGCCGTCCGGCTCCTTGCGCCAGGGGTCCGGGTAGACCGCGAATTGGTTCAGGATGCGACTGACGACGATGTCGAGGTCGCGGTCCTTGTCGTTGGCGTACTTCGTTTCGATGCGGTAGTAGCCGCGGCCACAGGTGATCACGCGGTCGAGGGCCCAGTCGCGCGCGATGTGCGCGCGGCTGTCGACTTCAATGGCCCGCACCGCGTCCTGCACCAGTTGGGCGTTCTTCTTCGTCGCCCGGCCCGCCTTCGCCTTGATGCGGATACTGAGGCGCGCGTTGCGGGCCTCGTTCATCGTCTGCCGCTTCGGCACGGCCAGCTTGTCGAGCACCAGCATGGGGCGACCGTAGCCAGGCTTGCCAGACTCGCCATTCGTCTCGCCGCTGCGCCGCGTGATGTCGCCAGCCGTCCAGTGGTCCTCGAGGCGGGCGCGCGCGTACTTCAGGTCGTCGAGTTCGGCGCGGCGTTGGTCTTCGTCGGCGCTGCTCGAGGTCTTGAAGTTGCGGATAGCGCGGGCGTGCCGCTTGCGGAGGGCGTCGGCGCGGGCGATCTCGTCGGGCGTGACGGGGGTCGCGTCTGGGTCGCCGCCGGCTTCCACGATCGCGTCGTAGTCGCCTCTGCCGCGGCTGACCATGTCCACGCCGTAGGCGTTGTTGGTGCCCTCAACCGGATCGATGCGGGGGAGCGACGGGGGCCGGCGCCCTGGAGTGGTGGCCATCAGTCGATCCCCTTGTCGTGGCCGTCAGCGATGGCCTCGTCCAGCCACTGCTGCGGGGACTTGTCGCCGTACTGCTGGCGGATCGCGTCCGGGTGGCTCGCCTCTTCGATGACCCACGACTTGTCGATCTCGGCCTGCGTGGGCGGGGTCACGGGCTCCACCTGGTCGAGGAACGCGCCAGCCAGGTGCATGGCCTCCGCGTGATCCTGGTCGAGCGTGAACCGCGCCTGCACCGCGCCGCAGAAAAACAGATAGGCCCTGTCGCAGATTTCGTCCGGCAGGTCCATGACTGGTGCGAACGCTTCCCGCATCGTTGCCCGCCACACCTTCTCACCCTGGGCGACGACTTCGCAGAGGATCAGGTCGTCGGCGCAGATACCCTCGATGACCTGCCGGATGTGCAGCTTCGCGATCTGCTGCGGCGAATACTCGCTCTCGATGCGCTTGAAGGGGCGGCTCATTTGGGCGTTGGTTGCAGGAGCGGGAATTGAACCCGCGGCTTCCAGGTTATGAGCCTGGCGCTCTGCCACTGAGCTACCCTGCGACCCAGAGCATACACGAAACCGTCAGCGCGTTGACGCTTTCCGTGGTGGCGTCGTCTTCCGCGGCGGCGGCGGCGGCAAGGCGAGCGCGTCTCGGACCCACTGCCGGTTCAGTTCGCATAGGTGGCAGTCCGGATTCCCGCAGTCGCGGACGGCGCACGACGGCATCAGCGGCGGCCATCGCTGGTGACGACGCTGGTGACGACGAACGTGCCTTCGTATCCGGAGAGGGTGATCACGTCCCCTTGGCGGAGACGCCGTAATCGAGGCCACTCGGCGTGCTGCGGGCGCACGATGTCGAAGTAGCTCCGCTGGCCCGGTATCCACAGGGCGCGCTCTGGGTCGAACACGGCGCCGGCGACGGCGGCGGTCGTCGCGGCAAGGAAGCGGCGGCGCGTGAGAGTCATCACCAGCCCCACATCACCGGCGGCTCGAGCGTGCCGAACACGACGTGCGTGAGGCGCGCGCCATCGCCCTCCCCGTGGTTCTCCTCGAGGCTCCGCGAATGGAACAGGTCCGACTTGAACAGCACCAGCCGGTTGAACTTGGCCGAGACGCGGACCCACGGCTTCCACAGCCGGCGGTTCCGCATGACCGTGATATTCCAATCGCCATCGATCGCGCCAGAGTGCCGGTGGCGCCAGAACGTGGTGCCGTCGCCCGCGACGTCCACCGGGGTCATGTAGTAGATGGCCGTCAGGTCGCCCATCATCGCGTCGGAGTGGATGAAGTTCGGTTCGACTTGGCCGCGGGGGCTCTGCCTGGTGAACGAGAGCGTGGGCGTGAAGCTGGGCACCAGCGCATCGAGCGCCGCGAGGAGGTCGATGGTCGCCTGCTCCGCGATGCCGTGGAAGGTGTCGTCGCCGAACGTGACCGAACGCCGGGGCATCGCCAGCGCCGCGGCGCGTACGGCGTGCGGGTTAGGCAAGACGTCGTCGAAGATCTGGATGATCTGCATCGCGGGGGCGGTGGTTGGTGCGGCGCCCATCACGTCAGCCAGTTGTCGAGCGGGACGCGCTCCACCGTCGCCGCGTCGACGCGCACGGCCGCCACGCTCGCGGCCTCGGCGGTCAGGTGGGCACTGACGAGCGTGTGCTGGTCCATCACGACCCAGATGCCGCACTCCGGGGTGAGGTCACGGCGCACTGCGCGCGAGACGATCGCCGCGATCCCGATGCGCTCGGCCGCCGCCCGCGCGACGAGCGCCGACCACAGGTCAGACGGGATGCCACGCCAGGTGAACGTCATCGACGGCGCCTCCGCCTGCGGGACTGCGCGCGTCCCGCCTGGGCCAGCGCGCCCGAGCGGGCGGCCTTCTCCATGACGCCGGCGGCGGTGCGTGGCGGGTGGATGCGATCGAAGAATACCTCCCGGCAGGTCTGGCACCAGATCAGGACGACCGCATCGTCCTCGTGGGCCACCGCGGTGGTATGCGAGGGGTGGTGCCACGCGTGGGCGAGCCTCTTCAGGGTGGCGACGACTCGTGCGGTCATCTTCTGCTCCTAGCTGCCCATCCACGATCCGCCGCCGGCCTGGCGCCCGCGGTTGAACGCGACGCGCCGCTGCTGGGCCTTGGTCGTCACCGGCCGCGCGCGCTTGATGCCGGAGTATATCGCGTAGCGGGTGGCGTCCATGCAGTGGTCGTTCTTTTTCACGATGCGGCCCTTCGCGTCGCGCTGATACATGCGCCACTCGTCCCACCACTCGGTGCAGCTCGCGAAGACCTTGAGGCGGCCATCGGAAAAGAGCTGCCAGACCGACGCGATGCCCGCTTCGACGCTTTTGTCGGCCAGCTCGAGGTCGAGGCCGCCACGCTGGTAGACGCGGATCAGCTGTTCGGCGTCGCCGGCCGTCACGATGAGCGCCGCCGCATCGCCAGACCCGGGGATGCCCTCGCCGCGAGCGCGGATCGCGGAGAGATGCACGGCGGGCTCGGGGCTCTCACGCTTGTAGCTGTCGGTCACGATGACGCGGCCCCCGGCGGACGGTTCGATCGCGAGCCAGACCGCGGCTGTCGCCTTCGCGCCGCCGCCCACGTCCAGGCCGAAGCACTTGTTCCAGTGGGGCGGGATCTCGAAGTTGGGGACGCGCAGCTCTGATTCGGGGAAGGCCCACACGGCGCCGGAGCCCAGTTGGGGGATGCCCTGGCTGCGCGCGTCACGCTGGAACGGTGGCGTCGTGGCGAGGAGTTCAGCCTTTTCGGCCTCGCCGAGGTGCGGGACGTGGTCCCACCCGGCGGTGGTCAGATGGAGATACTGCGCAGCCTCGGGCGACGGTGACACGAACATCGAGACGACGTCGCTCATGCCCTGGAGCGGCGTGAAGGTCGTGATCATCAGGCCCGACGTGGTCATGGTGCGGACAACCGCCTCGGCGTAGCAGTCGAGCGGAGGTTCTTCGTCGAACCACACGATGTGCTGCTCCGTGCCTTCGAAGCTTTTACTTCCCTGCTCGTAGGACTTGAACTGGATGATGCTCGTGCCGCCGTCGTTGTGCCTCACCCACACCGTGTCGAGCGCGCCGGGGTTGTGCGGCTTGCGGGTGGCGTGGATCACCCGGTCGAGCGGGATCATCCCGCCCCCGGAGAGGGTGCCATCCTCGCCTACCGCGCCGACGAGCGCCTTCTGCAAGATGTTTTTGGTGGTGCCGGTGTCCTTGCCGGCGGCCCAGACGTCGATTCGGTGCGGGAAGACGCGGCCCGTCCACCAGTCCGGGTACTCGCCAGTGGCGTGCGCGGCAACCTCGTAGGCGCCTGAGCGGGTCTTCCCAACCCGGTTCGCGGCCATGAACAGCCGCTGCCGGTGTTGCGCGCCCGCCTTGAAGTGGTCCATGTGCCGCGGGTACAGCTCGCGGCGGACGGGGCCCGACTCCGGGAAGTAGGTGTACAGCTCGCAGCCCTCGAGCGCCACGAGCCGCGCTGTGGCGGCATGGAGACGCTGGACGGCTTCGATGGTCATCGGGCCGTCGGGTCGGGGAGGATGATGACCGCGCTGGGGGTCGGGAGGTCGTGGTGGTCGAGCACGACCGCCAGCGCGGAGCGTGGGAACAGCCGGCGGAAGTCGGGGGCCATGACCATCTGCGCCGCGTTCGTGGCGGCCAACCGGACGGCCTCGCTGCCCATGTACCGCGGCTGCTCGGGCGTCCCCTTGTCCTCGGCCTCCGGCGTCCAGACCCAGGTGCCGGGCACGCCAGGCGTCTGTGACGGGTGTCCAGACGGTGGGGAGGGGGCATTTTCCTTAGCCTTTTCTTCGGCGTGCAACAAGTCGATGCTCATGGCGAGCTCTTCCGCCAGGCGTCGGGCCTGGTAATGGTCGAGGGCCGAGAGCTGAACGATAAAGCGCCGCACTAGTTCCGCCGTGCGATACCGAATCGTGTCTCGTGCGTTCATGGTCTGCTCCTGACGAGTGGAAGTCCCTAGCCGTGGGCGCCTCTGCCACGGGATGGCCGACGGTCTGCGGCATTGCGTGCCGCTTGGCGCGTAGCGTGTCGTCACCCCGCACGTCAACGCGCCCTCGAGGGCGAGCCGGGCGATGGCGACGGCGGTGTAGTCAGCGGACATCGCCTGCTCCTAGCGAGTGAAAAGGCCCGGCCGTGGCTGGCACCGGCGCTTGGCTGGCACGACCACGGACGGGCAAACATCCGACGGCTCGTGCGAGCGAGCCACCGGAGAGGGCCAGTATGCCCCGCTTCGGTGGCGGGGGGAAAGCGTCACGGGTGGGCACGGGAAGCATTTCGTTCAGAGTAGCGACTTGCGTTCAGCCGTTGTGTCGAACGGGTGGGCACGCGGGATGCGGATGGACACGATGTCGTCGCGCTCGTCCGCGCCGCAGCTCCGGCGCAGCTCTGCGAGTCGGCACGCGCGGGCGATCTGCAGCTCTTGCCGTATGCGCCTCACGGCCTCCGTGATCATCCATGACGGGGTCAGGAGCTTTTTCGCGGGGCGTGCGGGCGTGCCGTCGGGGGCGAGGATGGCCATGTCGGGCAGTCTACTCCGGGTGCTCGACGGGCATCATCCAGGCGCGGCGCCAGTGAGGAAGGCGTGCCGTTTCTGGCCACTTCCCTTTTTGCCCACTCTTTTGAGCGTGTGATTCGAGCAGTCCACGCAGGCGAATCGTGGTATCGAGCCGGATTGCTTGACTGGTTAAGCTCGCACGCGGCGCCATTGCACCAGCGTCCCTGCCCTCACCTTGGTCCGCCGTGGCTTGGCGAGCCGCGCTGCCGGAGCCCAGGGGCCGACTGCCTGCTGCCCTGAGAGCTGCCGAGCGCGGAGTTCGACGGCTTGTGTGCTGGCCTCTTTCGTGAGCCTCACGCGTCGGGCGAGCAGTTCGGCGTTGAGTTGGTCGTCGGTCATACGGGACGTCGTCGGGCGGCGAGACGCGTCAAGCTCATCATGACCATAGCGTCAGGCCGGCGCCGGCCCTGCTCCCAGTCCTCGATGGTGCGGCTGGACCGGTGGAAGCGGCTGGCAAAGATCGCGGTGGACTCGGCCAGCTCGGCGCGGAGGGCGCGGATGCGCGGCGGCGGCCACGGGGTCTGGGCCGTCATGGTCTACTGCGCCTCCGTGGTCGGCAGGAAGTCGCCGGCGTCGGCATCGATCAGGGCGAGGTACTCCTGCTCACAGGCGTCGCAGTAGCCCTTGCGAGCCCCATGCTGGACGTGCCCGAGGCGCTGTTCGGAAGTCGCGTGCAAGGCGCAGAGCGTGATCGACGTGCGGCCATACGCCAGCGCGTAGGTGACGACGGTGCGGGGGAGAGCGGCGTCCATAGCCTGTCTTGTCATGGTCTGTGCTCCTGAAAGCCGAGTGTCCGTCGCTGCCCAGGACAGCGCCCTAGGCAGAGCGGAGACTCGTCTAGTCGGCCGCGTGGATCGCGTCTGTGAATTCGTCGAGGGTGAAGGTGAGGCCGGCCGTGACATCGCCCGCTTCATGGAACGTGACGAAGGTAACATCTGCGCCAAGATGGCGAGAGTAGCGAACGGCCGTCGACTCAACAACCGCCTCGAACGTCTCCCCGTCGAGTGCGAGGGTGACGCGGGTGCCTGCTGTTAGATTCGTTCTCATGCTGCTCATGTCATCCTGCTCTCTGCCCTCGCGGGCCGGCGTCGACAGTCACAAGCGACCGTCGACAGAGGCACAGTAATACGACAATGCCGTATCTGTCAAGCTGGGGCTTCCAGCACGTCGATGCGTTGCCGCCAGTAGAGTCGCCGGCCGCAGCACGGCATCGGTCTGGCGTACTCGGCCTCCACCCCGATAGTCTGCTCCCACGCCGCGTAGCCTTGCCCGCACGCACACAGCAGTAGTGGCAGCCCCTCGTCGTCCGGCATGGCGTAGCGATAGGCCGTCACCGGAGGTTCATCCCCAGGGGGAGCCGCTGGCGTGGTGAGCGCGGCGATGGCTACGGTCAGCGCCTCGCGGAGCGTCAAGTAGTACTCATCGGGCCAGTTGCCCTTGATTGCGGCGATGGCTTGCTCTGGGGTCATGGGGTCGCCTTCGGTGTGTAGCCCTTGATGCAGCCGTCGTCGTCCGGCATGCCGTTGCGGCGGCCTTTGTAGGCCGGATGGTGACAATCACCCGTGCCGGTCAGCGTCGCGCGGTCCCACGGCAAGAAGTGCGCGCACGTCCCGCAGGTGCCCGTGGGAGCCGCTGGCGACGAATGGTCGGCGGCGGCGCGCAGGCTAGTGATGACGGCGTCCCCGGCCGCGATGAGGTGCGCGATGTGCTGGTGAGCGTCTACGGTGTGATCCTCGACAGCGATGTAACACTGCTCTGACCACGCGGCCGCCAACATCGCAATCCTCTCGTCTGTGGTCATGGGGTCTCCTTCGGCGTGATCGTCGGCTGTGGGAGGAGCCCACCACAGAACGGGCAGTCGATCGCGCCCCGCTCAGCGCGTAGGATCTGCGCCACGGCGTCGTCGGCACTCGTGGGTCTCCTGAGTGCCGGCCTCACGCCTTGCAGGAATGCACACGCCACAATTCCGTCGGCCCAATCCTCCACATCGGGGAGGGGCTCGGTCGTCCGTAGGGGCGCGGGAGCCGCTGGCGTGGTGAGCGCGACGAGGGCCTCAGCCGCACGTCGGTAGCGGCTGGCGTGCCGCCCCGCTCTGCTGGCGTCGTCGAGGTGGTCGCCCGCGTAGCACGCGAGGTCGTAGGTAGCCCGGTGGCGGAACGAATCGGAGAGCCGAGCGTAGTCTTGCGCGGCGGTCTGGAGTTCGTAGAGGATTTCGATCTGCTCGGGGGTCATGGGGTCTCCTTCGGCGCGTAGCCCAGCCGGCAGCCGTCGTTGGGGGCGCGCGCCTGATCATGGACGTGGCACCAGAGATGCGAGACAGAGGGCGACACGGTTTCGCTGTGCGCGCACGTCCCGCATCGGGCGGCAGCGGCGCGCAGGCTAGCGATGACGGCGTCCCCGGCCGCGATGAGGTGCGCGATGTGCTGGTGCAGGTCTACGGTGTGATCCTCGACAGCGAGGTAGCACTGCTCTGACCACGTGGCGGTGGCGAGGTGTGCGGCCAGGTCAATGCGCTCGGCCGTCCGGGGGTTCTCTTCTGCCCACGCGACGACCTTCTGCAGATCGGTGGTCATGGGGTTTCCTCGGTCCAGGCGAGCAATGCCGCCTCGGCCTCTCGTGCTTCAGTGATCAGCAACGTCCTCGCCGCTGTCAGTGGCTCGCTTGCTCGCGCCCGTATCCGCGTCACGCACCACTTCGCGTGCAGCGCCACGAGGGTGGCGAGGGCATTGCTCGCACAGACGTGACACCAGCCGGTGGCGGAGGTGCAGTGTGGGTGATCGCGGTAGGCGATAAACGCATCCGCGGTCGCACGTTCCGTGGCGGTGAGGGCGGCGACCTGCGCCTCTAGCTCCAGCACCCGCGCCTGTGCCGCTTCGGCCGCGAGGCGGTTGGGGCGGCAGTCCGCGTGGTACGCCGCGTCATCGAGGAGCGTGGCGACGTGTGCCATGAGCGCCCGCGCACAGCAGGCGCGGCACCAGCTACTCGGATGCGTCTCGCCGGGGCCGCCGCACACACGACCAAGCGCGCGCGTGCAGCCATGGTCAATCGCGGCGAGCCGGGCCAGAACCGCGTCGACGGTGGGGCTATTCGCCATAGCGAGCCTCGGCGCCATAATTCGCCTCGGATGTCTCGTGGTCAAAGGAGTCGCCCATTTCTTCCATAGACCACGTGCGAAGACACTCGGGGAAACGCGAGCAGCCGCACACATCCCCATGCGGACCTGTGCGCTTCACCAGGTAACCTCCATGACATGCGGGGCACGCGACGGGATCGGTCCAGCCGATCAAGCGTGGCGCGTCGAGGGTGGGGTCAGCCACGGCTGGCGGTTGATCGTTACGCCAGAAGCCGTCACCGTTTTTCTTCGACGGGATCGCCATGGATCATCTCCTTCAACGCGCGCTCGCGGTGTAGTCGTTGCAGGTGCCACCGTCGCGTGGAGTGACACTCTCTGATGCGGGCCTGCTCATGCAGATAGGCGTCACCGAGTGTGTCCATCGGAATCACCTCCTCGGCGCGTGTCCAAATCGTCCGACGAATACCAACAACGCACGGGTCGTCTTGCCACGCTTTAGCCTCTGAAATCAATAAACCGCTCATCTCCTCATCTGGTTGTCCCGCGTGCTTAGACCTGTAAATCACATCATCCCCCGCTTCGATCACCGGCATCTCCTCCGGTGGGGCAACCTTCCGCGCATGGTCATCGTGAGCCTCCCTGCGCCAGATCGCGCGATAGACCGCGAGCACGCGGGCGCCTAACTTGCCGTTCCAGTCTTCGAGCGCCGCTGGATGTGACAGCCGTTGAAACAGCGGCGCGTCGTTACCGTGGGCGAACTCGATCACGTCCCCCACTTCGATCACCGGCATCTCGGGCGACGTGGCGGCCACCATCTCGTCACCCCGCCGCTGGATGGTGACTTCCATGTCGACTCGGCCGTCTTCCGGCCTGATTTGGCGCAGCTCACGCACGAAAATCACATCCCATCCGGCTGGCACGACAGCGCAAAGCCATGCCGAGAAGGGCGGCGTGAACGGTGGAGGCTCGGGAGTGGGTCGGCCGTAAAGCGAATACCCTTGTTGCGACCATGCGAGCGTGCGGTAGCGCGGTGAGGTTTCCGCGTCACTCTCTTGCGTGATCGCGGCAGCCTCCTGCCCCAAGACGCGGGAGTCATCACTGGTCACTTTTTCGCCTCCTCTAGTAACTCCTGGTGGTTGGCGTGTGCCCGCACCGCCTCGTCGATCGCCAGCCGTGCATCAGCGATGGCCTTGGCGAACAGCACCGGAAGGTGCCCGGCGCAGCCCGCGCTCTCTAGGCATTTATTCGCCCTATCGAGTGCCCTTGCCACCGCGTGGCCCTCCGCCGTGGCGAGCGCCCCGCGCGCAGCTTTCACTGACATCGTGCCGGTGAAGATCGCTGATATGGTGCCGGCGTCGATGGAGTTATCTGGCATCGTCGTCTCCTCGGAACGTGTCCAACCGGTTGAGGCGCATTGCGTTCTTGCGCTCCGCCTTCTCGAGCGCCGCACGGGTCTTCCAGCTCCAGAGAACGTGCCGCGGATGCGCCATCAGGATGCCCGGCTGGGGCCGGTAGATGCTGACGGCCGAGGCGAACATCGCGCCTGCCTTCGTGATCCCATCGGACCGCAGGTAGGGCACCCGGTGGGGCATCTCGCGGATCTCGACCGCGTGCCGCGTGTAGCTCCACCAGGCGGCGCTCGTGTCGTGCGGGTGCAGCGCCACGATGGTCATCTCGATGCGGTTGCGCGCCACGGCCGCCATGAAGCGCAGGATGAGATCCGAGCTGTAGGGCATGTTCAGAAACCCGACATCGCCGTGGCGAGCCCATTGCCGCACCGCAAGCGCATCCTCCGCCTCGCCACCAGGGCCGAGCCACGTCGGGCATAGATGGTTGTTGGCGTCGGCCGCGAGGTCCACGTTGAAACCGAATTCGTCGTCCAGCGCGGCGAAGAGCGGCAAGGGGGTGCGCCAGCTATCCGATGCGCGGACCTCGCCGGGCGCGAGCTTGGTGCGCTTGATCTGCTTCATTTCACATCGTCCTCTTCGGTTGCGGCGCGAGCCCGCCCTGTATGTGCTGCACGGCCGCTTGGATCTCCAGCGCCCACCTTCCCATCCTGAGGCTGAAAACCGACAAGTGGCGCAGCACCAGCGTCGCGTCGTCGAGATCCGTGGCGTCCGCCGGCATCGCGTAGTCCCAGGCAACGAACGCGAGGAAGTCGGCCAGCTCGATGATGGTGTCGAGCGGGTGGCCCACGATCATGGTGTTGACCTGCTCGCGCAGCGCGATGCTGGCCAGACACGCCGGGCACGTCGTGGGCGTATGCACGCCGTCCTCGAGTGCGTGCTGGTAGCCGCCGCCGTCCGCGAGTGCGTGCTGGTAGCCGCCTTGCGGGTCGTTGGGCGGCGGCATGACGGCCGTGCGCGGCTTCGGGGCCGCGGGGGCCTTCTTCTTCGGGCGCGTGGGTGTGGTCATGTCACCGTTCCTGTTCGGGGTCGATCGGCAGTTCGGCGGGGGTGGTCGGGTCGGGCAGAACCATCGGCCAGATCCCTTCCAGTAGGGCGAGCGCGACCAGCAGCAGCAGGATGATGACCCAATCCCGTGCGGTGAGGCCGAGGAACATCCGCCGCCACGGGCGCGGGCGGACGTCGAGCTTGTTCGCGTCGCTCATAGCTTCGGTCGCGCCTGGATGTAGACCACGCCTAGCTCTAACCTGCAGACGGCTACTCTCGCGCGTAAGCCCTTCGCATTCGCCCGTTTGCGGATATAGGTATTCGCGGAGGCCATCGTCGAGTGGAAATCAACGCCTCTCACGAGGCGCCAGATGCGGCCGTCGAGAAACCGATCCGGCCATGGCGGACCACCGACCGGACCAGATCGCCCTGCCGTCGACGGGAACGTGGCGGCCACGTCAGCCATCAGGGCGCCCCCAGATACGTCCACGTCGATTCGTGCTCCAGCGCCATCAGCGCCAGCGCGGCCACCGCGCACAACAGCAGCACCGTTGCCTGCACGGGCACGAGATCGAGCACCCACTGGGCGTCGATGTCGCGCGCGGGGCTGGCGGTGAACTGCACCGTGTCTTCCGCGTCCTCAGTGGCCGCGTCCCTCGAATCGAATGGGCCGGTCGGATACTTGCCGGCGACGGCCCAGAACCAGCGCGCGTCGTCCATCTCGAAGACGTCGAGCTGGTCGCGCCGATACCGGGTGGCGTGGATGGCCGTCATGCCGCCCGGTTCGCCGCAGCGGGGGCACGTCGGCCCCTCGCCGGTGGTCTGGCAGTCGGCCGTGGGCGCGCGGTGGCCGCATTCGTGACAGACAAGATCGCGGTTCAGTGTGTGCATCGGGGCTGCTCCTACCCTATGCGGCCGGCGTGAGTGCCGGACCTCGACGCCGATCCTACTGCCGATTTATCGTTCTGTCAAATCGGGGGCTGCGTGTCGGCGCGCTTGGCCGCCGCCGTAGCCAGTACTTCCACTTGAAGGCGGCCCTGGTCCAGCGTGTGCCGCGCCGCGCCGCCTTCTGCTGGATGCGATGCTGCCGGGCGCTCAGGCCCAAGCGACGACGCGTCATGCGCGCCGAGTCCGGCGAGCATCGGTAGGTTCGGCCACCGTCTGATTGCCGTAGCCAGTACTTCCGGTCCGGCGTCGGGTTGTCGAACATCAGGGCCGCCAGAGCGCCACGCTCACCTTGTCGCCGCGCTGCACGCTGTAGCCAGGGATGGTGAGGGTCGCCGCGCCGAAGTAGAACGGCTGCAAGAGCCCGTCGATGATGGTCGTGGCCACGTCGATCTGGCCGAGCCGATACCGGTCGGTCACGGTGGCATCGAAGGCCACCGCTGGCGGGGGGAGCCGCAGGCGCGGGTCCGCCGGCACGGTCGGCAGAAGCAGGTTGAAAATGGCCGGTGCCGAGCAGTCACCGTTGCCGTCACACGCCACCATCGCGTAGGCGTTCTGCGCCTGCCGAGACACGATCACGCCGCTGGCGGTGCCGAGTAGCTCGCAGTCCATCGCCGCGTTGCGCGGGTCTTCAATCCGCAGGCCCGGCGAACTCGACACGCCGCCCCGGGCCAAGCCGCACGACATGCTCGACGCCAGGAACGTGCTCGTCGACACGGGAAGCGGTAGTGTGCGCGTCAGTCGATACGACGTGGGGAGCGGCACGCCGGGCAGCGGCTGCGCCTGCGCGGGGCGCGCCGCGAAGAGTACGAGACAGACGATCGCGATGATGGCGAGGATTCTCATGATGCTGTTCCTTTTCTTGTGAGGTGTCGTTGTGTCCGCTCTAGCCGGTGCCGCCGCTGCGCGCACCAGATGCACATCTTCAAGCGCCTTGAGCATAGCCTGACCGGGCGGTCACAGCCGGCGATGCGGCACGCGCGTCTAGCCCTCGGCAATGGCAATTGCGGCCGCGAGGAGGTCAACCTTGTCCCACAGTTTTTCGATGACGCGCTCCAGGCGCTTTACTCGCGCGAGCAACGCGCTGTCCCGTTTGCGGCCCGCCGTGACGTTGCGGAGGGTGGCGTCGGTCGGGTTGCGCTTCTTCGTGGTGGTCTTGGCTATGTTGTTGTCCCTTTCCTATGTCGCGCCGTGCTGACGAACGATCCTTGCCTACTTGGCCCGCACGAGCCTGAGCCCAGCCGCAGGGGCTAGCTCCTTCTCGATCACGTCGCGCAATTGCTCGCGACTCAGGCGGTCGAACTCCCCAGGGCGCCCCTTCTCGATCTTCGTGACCAATTTGCCGTGCGCCTTGAGCATCGTGATGATGGCCTCGAGCTTGCTGTGAAACCGGGGCTTCAGCACCATGTCGACGACGCCGTCGCCGGCCTCGACGTTCTGCATCACCAGATCCAAGCTGGCCATCGCCATGCGCGCCCGCGGGGGGATCGTGGACAGCGGGCGGACCCGGCCTTTGTCGTCGAGGATGTCGGCGATGTCGGCGGTCGCGATCGCGTGGAGCTGCTCGAAGTAGACGTTGACGTCGACCTGCAGGTGGTCGAACGCGGCTTGCCGGGCGGCAGCGACCTGTGCTCGCACGCTGGGCTCCTTCAGCATCTCCGCGGCCCTGGTGCGGACGCCTGTCCCTGTGCAGCCGGCGGCACGCGCGGCCTCCTTGTGGGATTTGCCGGCCGCGACGTGCAGCGCGAACGCCTGGCGCTTCGCCTCGCGTCCCTTGGACTCGTTGGTGCCGTGCCGGTACCGACTGGTGGCGAGGCGGGGCGTGCGGGGGGTGTCCGCTTTGCGCTTCGTGGCCATTACTGCGTGGCGTCCTTGTGCCACCGGCGAGCATCCGATCCGAACGTGGTCCAGCCCTCGGTCGGCGCGCGCCCGAATAGCTCCAAGTATGGACCGCCGGCGTACATCCGCTCGATCGCTTTTCTGAACGTTTCGGGCTTCTCCGCGATGCGAGGGTCGCGCACGCGCTCGGCGTGGACGCTCTGGACCATCCCTTCGCCGTGCTCGCCGGTGGACCCGCCGCGGTAGTCGGCCACGAATTTGCCGCGGGTGGCGATGACTAGGTGCTCGTGGCGCACGTAGGTGTAGTGGCCGCCGAGGCCGCGCACCTTGTCCCAGACGATGTTCGTCCGCGCGGTGAAGTCCCACGCCTCGAGCACCTCGCGCGGGCCGGGGTTCTGCAGGATCAGCGACGGCGGTACCCACAGGAACAGCACCGCGTCAGGCGTCGTGTGTGCCGCCACGGGGAGCTTGCACATCTCCGCCACCGGCATCGTCTTCCAGGGGGGGGCCGCGTAGAGGACGCGAAACTGGCCCTCGAGGACTGCTTGGCCCTCGATGACACCACGACGGGCCGCGGCGCGGATCTGCCGGCGGAGCTCGTTCGTGGTGTAGCCCTCGTCCGTGGCCTTCGTGAGCCACGCGCGTTGCTCTCCCGGTGGCAACGACGCCACTTCGCCGGAATGCGAGAACGACGGGGCGAGCGCACGGGCCTCCACGTCGACATGCGTGGCGATGTAGTGCTGGTTCTTGATCGTGTGGAGCGAGAGCCCCAGCGACGACGTGACTTGTGCGGCCATGTCTTGCCACTCGGCACGCGTCTCGGCGTACGTCAGGAGGTCGCCCACCCAATACGGGGACGCGGTCCCGGTGGCGGCCGTGAACTCGAGCGCGGCGCGCCAGTTGTCCTGAGTCACCCGGCCGGTGAACAGGACCGACCGGGCTCTCAGCTTGATGCCCTCGAACGCCGCGATCGGGGTGTCGTCGAACGAAAAAACCCGTTCACCGGGACTTTTCGCGATAGCGTTCGGCTTCGCCATGATGGCCTAGTGGACCTGGTCTTCGTCGTCGTCTGGCGTGGAATTGGGGGCGTCGTAGGTCAGGTCGACCTCGTCGGGCGTCTCGTCGCCCTCGCCGCGCGCTAGGTCGCCGTCCTGCTTGATCACGTGGACCCGCAGCGTGTCGGCGCCGGGCACGAGCGACAGTTCGATGCCGGCGTGCTTGTAGACGCTGTAGTTCCGGTTGGTCATCTCCTGGAGCGCCGCGGCCTTACTGCTCTTCTCCTCCCTTTTCGCGTTGTTGATCACGTCGCGCTGCTCGGAGAGCCCCTCGCAGATCAGGTTCAGACGGACGTTCTGCGGCTGGGTCATGCCGGGGAGTTTCCGTTCCGCCGGCGTGTGGGCTTTCGCGGTGGCGGCGGCGTGGGCCTTGCTCCGCGGGGCGGACTTGCGCGAGGCGAGCGCGGACGTCTTCTTCGGCGTCGGGATCTTGCGGGCGGTCTTCTTCTTGGCTTTGCTCATGACGACTCGTTCCTTGGGTTGGGGTGGACGGGGTTACAGGGTCGTGCGGCGCTTGTACTCCGCGATCAGGAGGCAATCCGCGATCGCGTGGGTGACGCGCGTGCCGGGGAAGAGATTCTGTGCGAGCGTCTTCGTGATGTTCTTGTCCCGTCGCACGGGCGGCGACGGCGGGGCGCCCTTCACCCGCTTGGCGGCTTTCGGGTAGGACACGCCCATCACCTTCTGCCATCGGCGCGGCAGCACGTCCTCGACCGGCACGCCGTGCGCGACCAGCGCCATGCGGATCGCGCCGTAATTGGTGCCGAAGGTGAACGCGCCGACGTGGCCCCAGCCGGGCGAGGACCAGACGCGCTCGAGCGCCGCGTACACGACGCGGCCGAGCGGGGCGAGTAAGCAGAAGATTGCGCGGTCCTCGTCCGGCATGGCCGAGACGTAGACCACCCGCCCATCCGTGTCGAGTAGGGCGATCCCGCCTGACGTGCCGGGATCGATGCCCAGAAAATAGGGTTCGGGAAAACTCATGGTTGCTGCTCCGGTTGGGATTCTACCTCTTGCGCGAACATCGGCGCGGCGTCACCGATCCTTCGCCGAGCCAACGCCACGTATTCCGCGCTCAATTCACAGCCGACGAAGTGCCGGCCAGCCCGCACGGAGACCGCGCCTGTTGTGCCTGAGCCCACAAATGGGTCCAGCACGGTATCGCCGGCTCGGCTGCCGGCAAAGATGCACGGCGCGATCAGGGCCTCCGGGAAGGTGGCGAAGTGTGCCTCTGGATAGGGTTGTGTGGCGACCGTCCAGACGCTGCGCTTGTTTCGCTCGTCCACGAGGCCGGCTGTCGCTGCACTAAAGCTCGCGTTTTGCTTCGCCCCAGGCGCGTTTAAAGCCGCCTTGGGATTAACGCCGGAACCTCGCCCATGTGCCGTACCGCTTACCGGCTCCGTAATCGCCTTCCAGTCGTAGTAGTAGCGCGGCGACTTCGTGAGCAGGAACAGATACTCGTGCGCCTTTGTCGGTCGGTCGGTCACGGACTCAGGCATCGGGTTGGGCTTCGCCCAGATGATGTCTGCGCGGAGATACCAGCCGTCCGATTGCAGCGCAAACGCCACGCGCCAGGGGAGGCCCTGTAGTTGCTTATTGGAAAATGAGTCGCCAATATTCAGCCACAATGTCGCGTCGTCCTTAAGCACGCGCCGCACCTCGCGGAACACGTCCACCAACGCCGAGACGTAGGCATCTGGGTTGGCTTCGAGGCCGAGCTGCCCCACGACGCCATAGTCCCTGAGCCTCCAATACGGAGGGCTCGTCACGCACGTCTGCACACTGGCATCGGGTAGCGTGCGGAGCCCGTCGCGCACGTCGCCGTGGAGAATTTGCCATGTGCTCATCAAATTGTCACCCGCTTCCTGGCGATGATCATGGCCTTTTTGGTGGCGGCTTTCTCCTCTGCCGTGGGCTCCGGCGCGGTGTAGCCCTCGGGCATTTCCTCAAACCGGGTCGTCTGGCGGTCCAGGGTCAGCCAGATGTCCGCGGTGTCGTGGTTCCGCGCCTTGTCGATAATAAAGGCGGTCGGGCCGCTGTTCTTGTGGTCTTTCCGGTGCAAAAACGCGATCACGTCGGCATCCTGCTCGAGCGCGCCGGTGTCGCGAAGGTCTGACAGCTTCGGGCGCGGGTCGTCACGGATCGTGCTGTTGCGGTTGAGCTGCGACAGCAGCATCACCGGGACGTTGAGTTCTCCGGCCATCAGCTTCAGTTCGCGGCTCACCGCGGCGAGTTCCGCGCTGCGGTTCGTCTCGCCGCCTTTCCGTGGTTCGCCTTTCATCAACTGGAAGTAGTCAATTATCACGAGGTCGAGCCCGCCGTCCGCCATCATCTGCCGGCACTTGCCCCGGATGGTTGAGACGTAGGGTTTGTCGGCCGCGTCGTCAATGAAGAGGCCCATCGTCGCCATGCGCTCCTGCGCCTGCGCCACCGCCGCCCACTCGTGCGTGACGTGCTCGGGGATGCCGCCGCCGCGGAGGCGCTTGATCGGGATGCCCGTGAGCAGCGCCATGAGGCGATACATCAACTGCAACTTTTTCATCTCGAGCGAGAAGAACGCGACGCGACGCTGCGTGCCGTCGCGCCGGTGCGACTCGGCCGCCGTCCATGCGCTCTTGAGCACGAGACTCGTCTTCCCGATCGACGGGCGCGCGGCCACCACCACGAGATCGCCGTTTTCCCAGCCGCCGGTATGCACGTCGAGGGTGGAGAAGCCCGTGGGCACACCCAGTAGCTCGCCGCGGTGCGCGAAGCGGTATTCCAGGTCGGCCGAGAGTTGCCGGCCGAGTTCCGACGTGTGCAGGAGCGCGCCACCGGTGCCGTGCCGGAGTTGGATGATCGCCGAGTCCGCGTCAGCGAGGAGCGTGGCGACGTCATCGCCATCGAACGCTTGCGCTAGCATGGCCTGGCCAGCCGCGATGATTTCGCGCCGTTGCTTCGCTTCGGCCACCAGTGTGGCGTAGTGCGCGATGTTCGTGGCGCGTGTGGCGCCGGTCAACAGCTCCGACAGGTAGAGCATCCCGCCGACGTCCTCGAGGGTGCCATGCCTCACGAGGTCGGCCTGCGTCGTCAGCGGGTCCGCGAGCCCGTGCGGCCGCTCGAGTTGCCGGGCGAGGCTGGCGAACAGCAGTTGGTGCGCCAGCCGATAGAACGACGCCTCGCGCACGAGCGGCGCCGCCTTCGCATACGCGGCGTTGTCGACCAGGATCGACGCCAGCACCGCGCGCTCCGCGTCGAGGTTGTGGGGGAGAACGCGATCAGACTCCGTGGCGGCCCTCGCGGCGCGCGTCACCATGAGAGCCGCTCTTTGTTCGATGCCTTCGTGCAGGCGGCCTGCGTGGTGCAAGGCGGGGTGTGCCGGCAATCGCTCGGTGCAGGCTCATCGGAGAGGAAGTCGCCCAGGGCCGCGTCACCGGATGCCTCGGCGTGCTGGTTGACCGTCGCGACGAACACGCCGAACGAGTGCCGCGCCTTGGTGAAGAACAGATCGTGCGACAGCAGATACCGCTGCATCCGCCGCGCCAGTTCCTCGATCCCCAGTTGCTTGATCAGTCGCTTCAGATTCGGCACGTCCTTGAACGCCAGGAACGCGTAGGGCGACCGATAACGCCGCTCCCACGCCTGGCTGAACGTGCTCGCGGCGATCTTCACCAGATCCCCGATGGCCTGCTCGCCCTTGAGCACTTTCGCCAGTTGCTCGCTGAGATCGGCCCGCTGGGCGTCCAGCGCGTCTAGCGCGTCCACGATCTTTGTCGCTCGTGCGATCCTGCGCTGCATCGTAGCGAGAGTCTCGTCGTCTTCGTTCTTCGTCTTGGTTGCCATGCTCGCTGCTCCTTCGAGTATGTGGTGATGAGATTAGCCAAGGTCAGGAGCCCACGAGGCAGACGGCTCCCCATACCCTCTGAAGAGAGGATGCGAAAGCCTGCCCCGTTGGGTTGCGACAGCCAATGGCCGATCGCCCTTTCGTGGCCCGACGCTGCCCGTTAGCACAGCGCGTCGGATGGTCCGGACTTTTCGAGACGCGGCTTACGGCGTCCCCCTCTACTCAGGCTCCAGACCTCCCGGCCCGACCTGCCCACACTCCGTAGTCACCCGAGTTGTGTGGTCCGTGCGGTAATCGATGGCGCTAGGTGGCGTCGTCCTGGCTCCCCACCATCGACTAAGCAGGGTATACTCTCCGAACTGGCTGGGCGGGAAGTGGGAGTCATCCCCCACACCATCTGGTCGCCCGGCGGCGCGAGGGCCTGCTTCCCTTCGCGTTGCCGGGCATCTTCCCTCCTTTAGTCCTCCGATAGCAAGTACGCTCCTGATTCCTTGAGGGATCTAGCGCCGGCCACGCCGGTGGTGTAGGGCGCTGTCGATGAGCGATCCGGCGGCGCCGCTGGTCAGCGTGGCCGCGTTGAACGGCACGCGGAGACGCTTCAGGAACTCCATCTGCTTCGTGCTCGCGGGGTTCCCCTTCCAGCGCGCGGTGCGGCTCTTCATTTTCGCGACGCTGCCGCGCTGCTCGGTCACGTAGGACTCGCCGAGCATCACGGCCGTGGCGAGGTTGGCGACCTGTGACGCGATGGTGCGCTGGCGTAGGGCCGTCGCATCCGCCGCGCGTGGGTGGAACTCGACGGCGACGTCCCAGTGGCCCAGCATGTCCTGAGACACCCGCACCGTCTCATGGCCGTCGCTCCACGGGTAGTTCAGGCGGTAGACTTCCCCGGCGCGCATCCAGTCCAGGTGCGTCGCTTGGAGCACGCTGGGGTCCAAGGGCTGCACGTCGAAGACGTTGACCGAGACCAACCGCGAGCGGAGCTGGTCGAGGTCGGTGAGGCTCGAGAGAATGGCATCGAGATCCACGCCTGCGTGCTCGTCGCGCAGCGCCGCGATGTCCGCCTCGAGCACGTCGAGCCGCTGCCCCTTCGCGTTGATGAGCGGCGGTAGGCCGTAGAGCACCGGCGCGGCCATCAGGCTGTGCTTCCGGCTGATGTCGACCATGTCGAGGATCAGGCAGTCGTCTTTGCCGGGGAACAGGCGCAGGCCGCGGCCGGTCATCTGCTCGTAGAGCGTGGCGCTCTTCGTCGGTTTCAGGTGGAGGATGCACGACGTGCGCGGCAGGTCGGTGCCCTCGGTCAACAACATGGCGTTGAAGAGGCCATCGATCTGGCCCTCGGTGTACTGGCGCAGCAGCATCCGGCGGTCGTCGTCCGGGGTCTGGCCGCTGATGGGCAGGAAGCGATGGCCCGCCTTCTGCCACAGGTCGGCCGCGGCGTGCGCGTGGGCGACGTCCACGGTGAACCCGAGCGTGGGGCGTCCCAGCGCGTGCTGTTGCCACGCCAGGAGCGCCTGGGCGTTGCGCTGCGGCGTGTTGACGGCCGTCGCTAGGTCCTTCTGGTTGAACTCGCCTGCGGTCGTCCTGACGCCTTCAAGGCTCGCGTCGGTGGCGACCGCCAGCGCCCGGGGCGGGGCCAGCCACGCATCCTTGATGGCCGCCTTCATCGGATAGGAAAAAGCGATCGTTTGGAACACGACCGACAGCCCGACCGCGTCCGTCCTGTTGGGCGTGGCGGTGAAGCCCACCAGGAGCCGGTCCTGGGGCGCCACGGCGTCCCAGGCGTTCATCCGGGCCGCAATGGCCTCGGTGCGCTTCGTGCTCGACAACAGCGAGTCTAGGGGGGCCACGCCGCCGTGGTCTGGGAGGAAGCCCAGGACGGCAAGCACGCGCCGGTAGCTATCGGCCGAGGCGTGGTGGCACTCGTCTATGATCACGAGCCCGAACTGCATGTAGCCCAGGAGCCGGTGCAGCCGTCGCTGGTCGCGGGCGTCCAGGGTTTGGATACTGGCCACGATGACGTCGGAGTAGACGTTGGCGCATTCGTTTCCCTTTTCCTTCGTAACGATCAGGCCAGGGTTGTTCTGGCGGATACGCGTCACGGCTTGGGCGATCAGCTCCTCGCGGTGCGCGATGACGAGCATCTTGCGATGCTTCGCCGGCAGGGAGTCGAGCCATGGGCCGAGCCGGGTGGGCAAGGACGAGAACACGGTCGTCTTGCCGACCCCGGTGGCCGCCTGGACCAGTACGCGGTTCTGGCCGGCGAGGCGTGCGGCGACGATACTGTCGAGCATCTTCTCCTGGTAGGGCCGAAGTTCCTGGGACGCCATGGGGTCAGCCCCGGATCTTCGTGTTGGAGATCAGCCGGACGCCGGGCCAGTGGTTGATAGCCTCGCCCATGCTGCGGGCGCGGGCGGTGAGTTCGGCCTGCTTCACGGTCAGCAGGGCCGAGGCGGGAATGCGGTAGGGGTTGCCCGGGGCGAGGCACGCCGCGAGGAACGCGCCTTCGTCGAACAGCTCGGCGCGGTAGGTGGTGCGGTCGGCACTGGCCGCAACCTCGGGCTGCACGGTCACGTCTGCGATCACGACGGGCTTGGCGATGACGGCGGCGGCCTGCTGCCGGAGTTCCACCACGCGGTCATGCGCCGCGATGGCGGCGATGACCTTCGGCGTCGCCAGGAGCCGGCTGGCGGTCGCGTCCGGGTGCTTGAATCCAGCGGCGCGCGCGGCATTGCCGGCGGACGCGCCATGCCGGCTGCTCGCGACGAACGCGGCCACGAAGACACGCTCGCGCTCACTCAGGTCCGGCGACGACGCCTCGGCCTCGAGCGCCGCCTCTTCGAGCTTGCGGAGTTCGGCCGCGCGCGCCTCGCGTTCGAGGGCTTCGTGGGCGTCCCGCTTGCGCTGCTCCTCGAGCCGCACACGCTGGGCTTCGGCGGCGACCCAGTCGTTGTGCAGCCGCGTGCCCAGGGCGATGGCGTCCTCCATCGGGCGGTCGGCGCGCTGGAACGCGGCGATCAGGCGCTTGTGCAGCGAGAACACGACGCCGCGTGCGTCCCAATGATTGGTTGCCTCACGCCGCTCCGCGGTCCACTGCCGCACGGTCGCCACGATGGCCTCGTCCTCGTCTTTGCTGGTGGGCTGCCGGAGCTGCTTGGCGACGTCGAGGGTGTCGAGCGCGCGATCTTCGAGCCGCCGGGCCGTGGTCAGGAACCCGGCGATGTTCGTGAGGAACGATCCCAGCGTGGCGACTTCGGTGTGGGCGCCGACTTGGAGTGACGTGTTGATCACGTCGTCGGTGCTGGGCGTGGCGCAGGGCGGGATAATGTGCTTCTTGGCCATGATCGACTGCTCCTTGAATTGTGGCGAGAGAGAGACGCACGCCGGAGGGTCATGCCTCCGTGCGTGCGGTGAGACTACGCGACGACTTAGCGTCTTGTCAAATCTCCATCAGGGCGAGCTGCTGCAGCACGGCCGTCTGGCGGGGCGAGAGGGGGCCGACCGTGCCGGCCTGCCGCTCAGCGGCGACCTCGAACCAGGTCGGCCCGACCGGGCGCTGGGTGGCTTGGCCGGTGAGGTAGGCGTACATGGCGATGTCGAGGAACCAGACGATCGGCCCCTTGGCGCCGTCCGCCGTGAGGGGCTCCCATTGCAAGGTGTGCCTGTCGAGGCTGATCGGGTTGTCCTTGTGCCGCTCCGCGCACACCAGCAACAGGTTGGCGGCGTCGTTGCGGTCCTCGGCCGGGTTCCCCCCGGCGCCCTGATGCGCGCGGTGGCTCACTTCGAGCCGCAGCCGGAGCCGCCGGCACCCGCAGAGCGGAAACCGACAGCCCTTGTCTCGCGCCTTTACGACGCGCTTGGACGCGTCAAGGTGCGACTTCCGGGTCTTGGTCCTCATGGCTCGGCGCACCTTCTGGCTCGGCCCACTGTCTTTCCACAGCGGCGCCGGCATCAGGCGGCCCGCCGTCCGGCAAACTCGCCCAGGATGCGCCGCGCCTCGTCCAGCTCCTTCATGTCCGTGTGCGGCCGGAGCTTGTACCTGCCGGTCTTCTTCAGGTACAGCGCGTAGCGCGGGATGCCCTCGGCCGGGAGGCCGACGTGGGGCTCGAGGAGGATGGCCTGCAGCGCCGTCTGGATGCGCGCCGCTGGGGTTTCGATGCCGCTCTTGATGTCGCACAGCGACTTGGCACCCTGCACCAGCCCGTAGCGGTCTGGGCGTCCGCCGAAGTACCACGTCCAGTTCACGAACGGGACTTCGATGTGCTCCCACTCCGGGGCGAGCTCCGCCAGGAACCGCTCGTAGGCGTGGATGTAGCCCAGGACGTCACCCGCGATGAGATCCTTGGCCGACGCGAAGACACCCATGTCGAGGTCGGCAGTGAGCCGGTGGACGCGCTCGCCGCGGTGGCAGTGCTCGGGCTTGAACCACTGGGCATTGACCTTGCCGGCCTGCTCGAGCATCCCGGTGATGTGCGGCATGACGGCGCCGGTCTGGTCGTCGATGTACTCGTGGACGTGGCTGTCGAAGCTGAAGGTGCTACTCATCGCCATCGTCCGATCCCGGCTCGCGGCCTTCGATGCGGGAGAAGTTCGACCATTCGATGTCGTCCGCCCGTGCGGGTTCTGGCTGGGCGCCGGCCGGCAGGGCCTTGGTCGCGTTCTTCGGGGCTTCCACCCAGCGCACCACCGTGTCGTAGTCGCGCCGCTGGATGTCGGCCGTGGACGTAAGGCGGAACTTCTGCAGCAGGTACTCGCGGAGTTCCTCGTCGGTGCGCGCCTTGCTCTTGAGGATGGTGAACAGCCGGGCCTGCTGCTGGCGCGTGATGGGCTCGGTTTCGGAGGCGTGCGCGCCGGCGGGCGCGACGTCGCCGGGCTCGTAGCGGTTGTCGCCCTTCTGCTCGCTCCGGTGGGCTAGCTCGCCCTCGAACGGGGCGGACGATTTCAGCCGCCATTGCTCCTTGGTCTGCTGGTTGCCCCACTTCTGGCGCACCTGGACCTGCACACAGTGCGCGTGGAGAAACGTCCGCGTGTAGTCCCGGTCCCACAGTTCCGGGAAGACGCCGATCCGCTTGAGGCAGCGCCGGAGCCCGCTCGCCACGGTACCCTCAGCGGCATCCCCGTAGGATTGCTCCGGGTTTTTGTCTGAATAATCCTGCTCTCCGACCGCCGCCGCCACGGGTTTCCCGCCGATGTGCAGCACGTAGTAGGCGGTCACTTGCTTCCGCCCGTTCCCGCTCTCCGACAACTTCGGCATCGAGGCCGGCAGGAGCGCCCAGCCGAACCGGCCGAACGCGCTATTCATCAGCGCCGTGAGCTGCGGATGGGAGACGTAGACGGCGCCGTTTGGCTTCACGCGTAGCCATTCCGCCGGCGCCGGCCGCGCGAGCACGGCTTCCTGCTCGGCCGTGAGCGTCAGCGCCACCATGCCGAGTTGGCCGAGTTGGATGTCGTCACCGGAGATGATCCGGTCGGGCGTCGGTGGGGGGACGAGCGCGAGCGCCGCGGCCTCCTGCTTCACGCCGGTGGCGAACACGGGGCGTGGCGTCTTCTTCGCGGGCGTCGGCGTCTTCTTCGCGGGCGGCTTCGTCTTGGCGAGCGCCGCCGTCTTCGTCGTGGGCGTCTGCTTCTTCATGGGTCTGCTCCGTGAGGGTGAGGGCGTTACCGCGTCCGCTTGATGGTCATGTCCGAGTCGGCTCGTCTGGCGGCAGCCGCGCTGAGCACCAGCCGCTCGGTGAGGTCCACCAGCGGTTGGCCGTGGGTCGCGGCACGCACGGCGAAGTCGATCACGTCCGCGTCGCTGATGCGCTTCCGGCCCGAGGCCAGGAGAAGCGCGCGGCGGATGCGCTCGAACAGGGCGCCGCCGTCTTTCGACAGGACGCCCTGCACGCGAATGGATTTGTCCGAGGGGTAGAGGGTGTAGGCGGTGCTCTTCGGTGGGGTCATGCGGGCCAGTGTGCCGCCCCTGGCCCGATTTGTCAAGACGCTAGGACGGGAGCACGCCGACGTGTGTGCGAGTCACGATTAACCCACTCCCATCACCATCAACCTCTTTGGGCCGCCGCCCGCCGCCTCGATGTAATTCATGATCGCTGCGTTGGCGGTATTCGCAGTGGCCGTGGTGAACGGGCCATCTGTCGTTTCCGCGCCGGTCGAGAGCTTGTATTGACGGAGGTGGCGGCCGAGTGTTTCTGCCCTCGTGAACCCGGCGCCTGCCACTGAGGTATCGATATCCGCAGCGAACGCCGCGCCCACGACAATGACGCCCGCGCCAGTGGTCGTGATCGACCCACACGTGTACGTCGTGAC
>Ga0163149_10001087_pt1 | contig 35190 bp, 51 predicted proteins | sample OliLakLV19MP5G1_FD_148604 | JGI IMG/M metagenome (GOLD analysis project Ga0163149, IMG submission 148604) | Freshwater microbial mat bacterial communities from Lake Vanda, McMurdo Dry Valleys, Antarctica - Oligotrophic Lake LV.19.MP5.G1 | ecosystem: Environmental > Aquatic > Freshwater > Lake >... | reverse complement strand
CCGCTGTAGCGTGTCGCCCGAATTTAGAATTTTGACGTTCATTTTTAGAGCAAAAACGACCGGATTATCGCCGCTCAAGAGCCTGTAGAACACCAGTTTTCGCGCTTGCCGGACCACTTCCTTGCCAATCCTTCGGCAATCAGGATGTTGCCGATGTCCTGCCCGTCGATGAAAATCAATGCCAGCGTGCGCTCGAAATGGTCCTTGCCTGCCCGTATGATCTGCGGCTCCACCCCGTCGAGCAACTGGCTGCAGGCCACCGGCTCCATGTTGAACCGGGCGAAGATTGACCGGATTGGCGGGCAGTCGTTGATGGACAAAATAAAGCGGGGATCGGCAATTAAATTGCGCCAGACTTCAGAACAGGATTGACGCTGTACTGGAGCCGGCTTTGAGGGGCTGAAACCGGCGCGAAACCGTGGCTTAATTGCCTCTTGATTTTTGTGTCAGCACGTCCGTTTGCCTCACATCCATTTCCCGGCCTTCCAGGTGTTTACGCCGTTGTTGGCCAGCCAATTCATCACGGCGAGCGCCCGCCAGTAGGTTCCCGCGTTGCGGATTTCGGCAAGGTTTACCGCTCCGCTGGCATCGCCGTCTGCCACATCGTCCACGTGGATGGCGTCCAGCAACAGGTGAACCGGCGTGGTGCCGCTCGCCCGGTTGCGGATGTACTCGGCATCGCTCACCGCCTGTGTCGCCAGCAGCGGCGTTGTCGCCACCCATGAAGCGGGCCACGTCGCCTTGATGTGGCCAAGCGTGGTCACCAGTTGGTCGCCGATTACTTCGGTATCGCGGCAAACCCGCACCAGCGAAGTGTCACCCGCCCGCCCGGAGCGAACATAAAGCCCCTGCGCCGAAAGCGCGATCAGCCGCTTCTGGCCGGGGTAAAGCCACGTGCCGGTGGAGCCGCCACCCGGCAGGCTGCCTGCCGCCTGCCACTCGATTGCGTTGTCGCCGTCATTGTAGAGCCAGACATTGAGGGTGGACGAGGCCCGCACGATCACCCAGCTGCTGTCGATCACCGGCAGCCGCTCGGCAAAGACAACCGACTGCGTTCCCATCGTTTCGAAAGGCAGGGCGAAGAAACTCTTGCCAGCCAGTGTGCTCCCTGCCGTCACTGCATAATGCTTGCCAGCGAATTCAGCGGCAGTATCGGCGTCGCTCGCCCTTGTCCATGCTCCGGCAGAAGCAATCCATATTCCGGCATTTGCCGGGTTCGCCGCGATGGTCACGAGGATGCGGTCGCCGGCAACGCTCGCCACGCCGTCCACCGTCAACAGCCCGGACAGCAAAGTGATGCTGGCCGCCGTCGCAAGGCGGCAGGCGGTCCCGGCAGTTGTCTGTGCGCTGATCGCCGAAAGCCGCGTCTGCTGCACATAGGCCTGGTTGGCGTGCGGCTCGATGATGGCGATGCCGTCAAACAGGTCGATGAGGCCTTGGAGATAGATTGTGAGCTGCCGGTCGGAAAACGGCCCTTCCGTGGTCACGCCGTCCAGCGCAAGGCCCTGATAGTCCAGGCCTCCTTCGTTCAGCAGCAGTTTCCAGTCCTTCATGCGCGGGTGTGCGGTAACCCATTGCGTCATGTATTGCAGGAAATAGTTCAGGCCGCGCCCGCCCTGGGCAAAGCTCCAGATCGGCAGGTAGGTCCGCCCCTGGCTCCAGTAGAGCCAGCGCAGCCAGTCGGTCAGCATCGCGCCGTTGTTCAGGCTGTCGCCCACCGCTACGGAAGCCTGCGCCCGGTATTCGTTCCATTCGGCCAGCCGGTAGAGTTCGGCGGCGCTCAAGGCGCGGCCAAACAGCATGAACTGTTCAACAGTTGCATTGGTAAGCGGCTGACCGTCGGAAAAGTTCGCGCCGAGTTTCCAGTGGTCCTGCGGCCCGTAAGTGCTCACTGCTGGGTTGTTGCTGGCCACCACGGCCATGTCCCACAGCCGCAGCACCGGGCCTGACGCAGGGCAGGAAACCGCAAGCCGGTTGATGCCCCATCCGCGTGCCGGAAGAACCTGTCCGCCGCCCAGCGGAGCCGGGGCGAGCCCGTCAAAGCCGTTGTTTGCGCTGTTGGCAGTAAGCCACACAACCGCGCTGATCAGCCCGCCCGGTGTGGTCGAGCCGGACGTGGAAATGACGACTTCAAGCCTCGATAAACCCCCGACTGGCGCTAATGCTGTGTCTGTTCCAGCCACCAGCATTCCTGCCGGGGCCTGGGCAAAAGTGTAGACCCCCGCCGAAGGCGAGAAGTCGGTCACCGCGCAGACACCGCCTGCCGCCGTCAGCTTCGGGCCGCGCTTGAGGCGCCGGCCAACCCCGTGGTTCTCGATGATCTGCGCGGCGCTGCGCTGCGCCCCGTTCTGCCAGTAGCGGGCGCGGATGTCATCCACCAGCACGGCTGGATAAAGCAGGCTGCCGTCATCAGCCGCGATCCTTGGCAGCCAGTCGGGAAGGGTCGGCACTGCCGGTGCAGGCAGCGGGTCGGTTGCCTTGAAGACCGCTTCAAACCCTGCCGCGTCAAATGTTCCGGCAAATATCAGCACCCGCTTCACGGTCGCGTTGGCAAGAACAATGGGGCTTGGCGGGTACGACCGCCGACCGATTGTCAGCGTGACCGGGGCAGCAAACGAGGATAAAACGTTGGCGGCAAAAAAAGCGCCGTCGGCAATTTGCACGGCAGGAACGCCGCCGTTCGGCGGCATGGTGACAATGCCGCGATTGTTGCCGAACCGGGAAACTTTCGGAAGGTAGATGGACGGCGTGGCGGCGCGCAAAATGGGAGCCAGTCCAAGCACATTGGCGTCGCTGTTCCACTCCACTTCCAGCCCCAGCTCGCTTTCCAGCAAGCTGCCGCCAGACATCGAGACGAACGAACCGGTCGGCGTTCCCGAGCCTGCATACTCCCAATCGGCATACACCAAAACCCCGGCTTCCAGCCCTGTCGGCATGGTGGTAAGCGTGTAGCTGCCATCGCCGTGATTGGTCGAGATAGCGCTGATCGCCTGCACGGTGCCGTTGAGCCATGCCAGCCCGAGCGCCGGTTCCCATTGCAGCACCGGCAGCCTTGGCACGCCGTTGATTTCCGGCACGAACAGCCATGAAGGCCGGCCGGCCGCATCGCCAGCCGGACCCTGGATGCCTTGCGCTCCCCTTGGCGAAAACGAGGCGGTGACGACACCGCCATTGGTGAACGCGCCGGATGAAACCGCCCCTGAAACGGTGAATTGCAGCCACGTCGTGTTGGATGTGACCCCGGTCACGTCAGCGGTAAAAAGCGCCGTGCCGTCTGCGCTGGCGATGCTGATCTTGCCAGCGCCCCAGCTCGCCAGTGCGCCAATGTAGCTTGGGTTCCCGGCCAGCGCCACTTCCTCAGTCACGGCTATCGCCGTTGCCAGTGACGCGTTGGCATTGTTGAACCGCAAAACTGCGGTGCCGCCGTCACCCATCGCCGTGCTGGTCGAGAACGTGAACGGCAGGCCGGAGGAAAGGCCGGGCTGCCCGGCCGGGCCGGAAATGTTGCCGACCGGGCTTCCCCATACACCCCCGGCCTTCTGGTAGATGTCGTGGTTGGCGACGTTGTAATAGGTGTCGCCGTTGACACCCAGCCCGCCTGACGGAACCCCGCTGCCCGAGAAATTGAACAGCGAAGTTGCCACCATGCCAGAGCGGCGGATGAACCGGTTGCCCGCCGCATCGACCAGCGTGGTGATGCCGTCATGGGCGGCGGTCCAGGCTGCGTCATGCTGGAAGAAATCGCGGTTGGTGCCGACCAGCAGCCAGCGCTGGCCCGTCAAGTCGAGCCCGGCAACCTCGCTCACCGATGTTAAGGCCAGCACCGTGCGCAGCTTCATGAAATCGCGCACATCGCCGGCAATGCCTGTGCCGTTGATCGGGAAGGCGTCGTCCACAGGATTGGTCATGCTATCACCTCAAATTCCGCCCAGGCCCCGATGGCGATGGTGGTCAGCTGGGAGACCGTGCCGCCGCACCTGACCGAAATGTCATGCAAGGCGGTGTCGGAGGGAACAAACTGGCAGCAGAAGTTGCGCTCAACGATCTCAAGCTCCACCCGCGGTGCGGTCTCATTGTCGACATAGACCCCCAGAACAGACAGGGCGGCGCCGGAACTGGCAAAGAACCCGCGCACCCGGATTTTCTGCCCGGCAAGCGCGGCAAGCGGCGCGGTGACGATCACCAGCCGGTCAGCGGAAGTGTTGGGATTTATCGTGGCGGTTGTGGTCCGGCGCACCAGCGCGGTTTCCGTCACGGGCGGACTGACCGCTGCCTGCACCCATGCGCTGCCGGCAAACCGCTTCTGGAAGCCAGCCGCCACGTCCATGACAATGTCGCCGGTGCGCGCCGTGTGGAACAGCCAGGCCGCCAGCGCGCTGTCGAACTCGGCCACCTTGTTTTCCTGTCCCGCCCACGCCCCGGTGGCGGGGGAAATCACCAGATAGGCCACCCGGTCGGCTGGCGATCCCGGCGGCGCGGTTTGAGCGGCTTGAACCACCATTCCCATCTTGAACGCCAGATGCCTGGCTTCGATGCTGGAGCTGGCCAGTGCCAGATCGCCAAGGCCCTTGGTCAAGACGCCCGATGCGGGCATGTGGTAAAAGCTCGCCTCGTCGGCGACATAAAGCATGTGGCCTTCATCGACCTCGCGAAACGTCCAGCCGCGCGCGCCGTAAACCGCCTGGTCGCGGTCATGCCCGGCCCATGCGCCGGTGGCAGCGGTGGCGACAAAATAGGCGTCACCGGCGGCGGGTGATCCGGGCGGAACAGTCAGGTCCTTGTCGAGGACAATCCAGTCAGGCTTGACGGCAACGCTGCGCTTGTAGCGGCGACCGCTGGCATCGGTGATGCAGCCGCCCGGCGCGTCATGCGCTGTGGTGGTGTCAGCCGCATCGAAGTCAAACACCGTGCCGGCGTAAATCACTGCCGGATAGGGCGTGAGATCGCTCGCCAGATTGAGCGCGTTGAAGGCCGTCACCGCTGCCGCGTCCTTCAGCGGCAGGGCAACCGCCAGCGCAATGTTTTGCCGCGTCACCGATGACGGCTGGCCACCGGCCAGCGGGATTGCGGCAACCAGCGGGTTGCTCATGCTGTAATCTCCTCGATGTCAAAATCCTGCTCTTCGGTTGCCGGGTCGAAGGAAAAGGCGGCGTTGTCGTGCCGGGCAAGGTCGAACGCGAAAGCCATGGCGGCAAAGTCCCAGCCCTTGCGCTCGATCTGCCAGGTGCCGGCCAGCCCTTCGTAAAGCTCGGCGCGGTCAAGCGTGATGACGTCGCCGATCTGCCAGCCGAGCGCCGAGAAATCCGCCTGCACCAAAACCCGTTGCCCGAGCCGCGCCTGCTTGAAAATCCTTGCGGCAATGCGCTGGCCTCGCTCGTGGCCGCGGGTGAACGAAAGCCTTGCGCTGATCGCGCGCGGCGTGCCGTCCGCCGCCAGTGCCGCCTCATCGGCGATCACCGGGATCGGCAGCACCTTGAAATTGCGCTCGGGCAGCATGCATTCGGCGCGAACTTCATTGACGGTCTGGCCAAGCGCCTTGCCGGCACTGTACTGCCAGCCGCCGCGCTGGTTGCCGGAATGCAGCGTGCCGACCGGGCTGCGCGGCGCTGCCGGGCGGACGCTGATCTTGCCGCCCTTGCTGACAATTGCCCCGCCATTGGCCGACAGCAGGGCTTCGAGCACGCTTGCCGCGTCATCGCCCGAGCGCACGATGCCGTCGAGCGTGTGCTGGGCGATCACCGCGCCCGCCTTGGTGTACACCAGCGCGCCGTCAATGTCGGCGGCTTCTTTCATCGCCTCCCAGTCGATGCGGGCGCGCATGTGCGGAAAGGTATCGCAAAGCCAGTCGGCAATGCACAGGCTGGCGTTGTTCGACCACTGCCAGGTCGCGCTGTCGGCCAGCACCTGCGTCTGCGCGCGCGGGTCGTAAACCTTTGCCCCGCGAAACTCAACCAGCGGGTTGAATTGCCCGTCGCCAAACAGGCTCTTGTGCAGCTCGTCCTGGGCGTCGCGGGTTGCCCCGGTGCCGTAATGAACCTTGAACACCGCCGTGGCATGGCCGCGCTGGCGAAACGTTGCCGGGATGCCCGCAAAGTCCCTTGCAATGATTGGGTCAATTGCCTGGTCGATGGAGCCGTTGCGCACCGACACTTCAATGAATGCCGTCACGCCGTCGAAGTAGGGAACCGCCGTCGCCAGCCCGGTCGCCGGGTTGATCAGGATGCGGTTGTTGTTCAGCCAGATCGCTTCCAGTCCGTCGATCTGGTGGGCGGCGAGCAAAACACCGAGCCAGAAATAAGGCCGGTTTTCCTCACCGCCGCGATAGAAGAACGGCTTGCCCGATGTGATGGCGGTGCCATAGGCGCGCAGCCATTCGGGCGCGGCCTCGGGGATCTGCTGCTGCAGGCCGCGCTCGTCATTGACCGGCGAGCGCGCATCGCCATAGGACTGCCTCGCACGGTCGGCGGCATAGGCGGCCAGTGCCAGCGGTGCCACCGTGACAGCAAGGTAGGCAATGGTAGCCGCAGCCGAGGCGGCGGCAAATCCCGCTCCGCTGGCAATGATCGCGGTGCCGACCGCCTGGCTTACCGCAAGCGCCATTTGCGGCCTCCGTGTCCAAGCTCCGGTACGGCGACCAGCCCGTCATCGGTCATGGCCTGCCACAGCCCGTCCAGATAAAATGAAGGGGTCGCAAACAGGCTTCCATCCGGCCTCAAGCCGTTCTTGAAGATGATGAGGCCAAGGTCGAAATCGCGCGGCTTCTCGCCGCTTTCCATCTCGACGGCCCAGCAATCAGCAGCGGCCAATCGCAGCCCGTCAAGGAACGTGTCACAGCCTTCGCGCTGCAATATCCGTCTTGCCCCGGCAAGGCTGGAATAACGGCCGGCAAACCGCGCCAGCGGGTCAACGCCCCATGCCGCCGCCAACACGTCGGCAACGCCGGTGCAGCAATCATTGGAACCGAGCTTGCGCGGCTGTGCCGAGCGTTCGTGGAAGCGGGCGATGGCGGCGGTGACTGCGGGCGATTTGCTCATGGCCAGTACCAGGAAACGTTCTGCTCGGGAATGCCGTGCTGGGCATCAAACCCGGTGTCGCTGTTGGGGTCCTCGCCCTGGCTTGCCAGCCATGAAGCCTGGTGTTCCGGCGTCCAGCGCGAAACCGACTGGCGCGCCAGAAACGCATAATTGCCAAGGCAGGAAATGGCGATCTTGCGGTTGGCGCTTTGGTCCTCGTCGATGCCTGCGGTGTCCATGACGCCCGCCGCCTCTACCGGCTCGGTGGCGAGCACGCTGCCGTCGGGCCGCAGGAAGGCGAGGAAGATGCGGATTGGGCGCCCGCGCACGGCTTCGTCCACCATCCAGTCGTGGTCGCCGTCCGCCACCGCCATTTCGAGCGTGAACGGCGCGACCTCGATTGCCGTGGTGAGTTCCGGCAGGTTGACCGCGCCGATCAGGCCGGTTCCAAGCCATGTCCGCTCGCCGTCGCCTTCACCGAGATCATGGTCGATATGGGCTGTCCCGGTGTTGAACCAGGCCATGCCGGCCGGGTGGTCGATTTCCACCAGCAACACCGCATGGATTGAGCGGGCGGCGGCGGCGCGCTGGACTTTCAGCCCGTTGGTCATTCCTGCGGCTCCTGGAATGGCACTTCGCTGGCCCGCAGCGTGCCGCGCGCCAGCTGTCCGGCCGAGCGCACCAGCTCGACCGTGCCGCCGCTTTCGCTGTACAGCCCGAAGCGGGCCGACGGCTTGAAAAACTCGACCAGGTCATTGGCGAGCGCCCGCTTCCACAACGGTGCGAGAAACTCGATGCGCGCGTCGCCGCCGGCGTCGCAAACCACGTCGGCCGTAGCCATGTGCAGGTTCATTTCGCCGGGCAGGCCGAGCGAAAAATGATCGCCGCGCTTGAGCACTTTCTGACCGGACAGCGCCGGGTCGATGCCCTTGACCAAAAGCGAGGTCGCCTTGCGCGGCGCGGCGGTCTTGACCAGCACCGTGGTGCCGCCAGAGATGAGCCGAAGGTTTGAGGCAAACGAGTGCGGCGCACCGCCCGCGTCGGTGAACAGCACTTCGGCATTGGCTGCGGCAAAGCCGTTGCCGCGCCCCAGCGGCAAAACCCGCAGCGTGTCATAGGCGGTGAAACACCAGTCGCCATGGCCGATCTGGGCAAAGAACGCCTCCATTTCGATAGCCTCTTCGCGGATCAGCGGGCCGGAATTCAGGGTGAACGTCCAGACGCTTTCGCGCGACGGGCCGAACTTCGGGGTTGACGGCCGGAAGCCCGACACCGCGCGCGGGCGGTGCGGCATCAGCGTGAACGGCCCGTCCTGCTTGCCGAAAATGTACTGGGGCAGCTGCACCGTCGTGATCATTGCTGGCCCCAGCGCTGGCGCGAATAGTCGGCCCTGGCCTTCGCCGATCCGGCACTGGCGATGCCCGGTGTGGCGGCGCGCACCAGTTCGACCGCCTGGCTGCCGGCCTGTGAAAGAATTCGCGCTTCCAGCCCTTCCGACAATTCGATGCGGATGGCCATGCTGCCGCCGTTGCCCGCATTTGCCGCTTGCGGCACGAACGGCACGATGCTGCCCGAGCGGCCCGGCACGAACAGTTCCGGCCGCTTTTCGCCGACGACATAGGCCCGCCCGGCGGCAACGTCGCCGCCGGTTTCACGAAACCCGCCGAACAGCGAGGAAAAAATCTGCCCGGCAAAGCCTCCGGCCTGCTGGCCAAACACGCCGAGCAGGGCGGTCTGCGCCACCATCAGCGCCAGTTGCCGCAACAAGCCGATGGCCGCCTGCTCGGCTTCCTCGCCGCCCTTGACAAATGCGCCGAACGATCCGGCCGCCGCCGTTCCAATCTGCTGCAATGCGCGCTCTTCAGCCGAGTAGGCGGCAATGAGCTGCGGTGACTGTGCCAGCATCGCCTCGCGCATGGCGGCAAGGTCTCCTGAAAAACCACCGAAAGACGTTGCGCGCGCGCCAGCGGAAACCGATCCACCGCCAACCGCGCCGCCTGTGGCAAAACCGGCAATGCCGATGCCGGTCAGCGCCGCAAGGTTGCGCACGCCGATCCGCCGCACGGCAGGGGCCGGGACCACATATTCGCCGCGATGGACGATGCCGGCCGGGTCGCTGTCACTGCCCGCTCCGGTGAAGCCGCCCTGGGCAAAGCCGCGCGGGGCTGGCGTTGCGCCTGATCCGGTGACATAGCCGTAGATGCGGGCAAAGATATTCTCGACGCCGCGCGCGCCGTCCGCGCCCGAATTGATCGAGTTCAAAAGCTGGCTGGTCTGCGCCAGTTTCTGGTTGGTGTTGGCGGCCTTGAGTTCCAGCTCGCCCAGCGCCTGCGAGCTGGCATTGATGCCGCCCGCCGCCTGTACCGAAGCTTCGGAAACCGCGCGGTATTTGTCGGCATTGCCGCCAAGCGCGGTTGCCGCCGCGTCGGCATCGCCCTGCAATCCTTTCAATATGTCCTGGCTGCGCAGCCATTCGGCCTGCGACTTTGCCGCCGCGTCGGTGCTTTCGATGATCGCCGTCGCCAGCACGCGGAACCGGTCGCCGGTCGGAAGGTTTTCGGCAATCGCCGCGATGGCGTTGCGAAACGCGATGATGTCGGATTTGCCCGCCGCCACGTCCTTGCGCAGCTGGGCAATCGATTGGGCGAAAGGCCCGCCGCCGCCATAGTGCGACAGAACCCCGCTGTTGAGGCCGCCGCCGCCGAATGCATTGAAATCGGGCTGCTGGTCGCGGTAGTCACCCTCCAGCCGTTTGGCGTTCTGCTGGGCTTCAAAGCGCAGCAGCTGCACCGAATTGCTGCCATAGCTGGCGGCCGCGCCCTCTGCCTCGCCGTAAGCCTGCTTGATGCGGGTGACCAGGTCGGCGTGTGATTTGAGATTGCGCTCGATGCGCGGCGTGTCGTCAAAAATCTCGAGGGCAAAGGCTGCTGCCGCGCCGGTCGCGGTTTCAAACACCCGCGCCAGCCCGCCGGCCAGTGCGCCGGTCAGAAACCCGGTGCCGAACGCCAGCAACGCGCCTTTCAAATTGATGAAGCCGGCAATGGCGCCAGCCGCCCGCCGTCCGGCCTCTTCGATGCCGGCACCGGCGGCAGGGGCGTCAACGGCAATTCCCTTGAGGCTGGTGCCGGTCTGCTCGACCTCGCCGCGCAGCTTGCCGATGGCTGGCGCGTCGTTCCATTCAAAGCCCTTGCCCGCGTCCACTGCCGCCTTGCCGGTGGCAGCGGTTTTTGCCGCCAGCTGGTCGATGGCAGCACCGGTTTCGCCGAGCGCCTTCTTGGCACCCTCGGCATCGCCGGTCAGGACGAGCGCAACCCGAAGGCTCATTTTTGCCTCCCGTTCGCGGCAAAGCCGCTCGTCGCCTCTTCTTGCCTCCCGCTCACGGCAAAGCCGTTCGCCGCCTCTTGTTGCCTCCCGCTCGCGGCAAAGCCGTTCGCCGCCTCTTGTTGCCTCCCGCTCGCGCTCGTCGCCTCTTGGCTCATGACCGCGCCCCGTTCAGCTGGGCGCGGGCGGCGGCTTCCATCACCTGGACGCCGGCGAACATTTCCGGCGTCATTGCGATCTGGCGCGCCGACCAGGCGATTGCCGCCCCGGCATAGTCGAGGCCGAGATAGACAAACCGGCCGGGCCCGTCCGGCAAACCGGCGGTGCGCCACTGGCTTGAAGCCGCGAGAAAGGCGGAAACCGCAGGCACGTTCTGCGGCCACACGCCGGAAAATCCGGGCCGAAGAAATGCCGCATGGCTGGCAATGTTTTGCAACTGCGCCGGGGTTGCGCCAAATCGGCGCGCGTCGGCCAGCAGCTCGTTGTCAGCGGCAACAGGCTGCGCGAACTCGCCCTTGGCCCATGCCCGCGCTGCCATGGTCAGTTTCCCGACCTGGCGGCGGCCAGCCCTTCGCCATAGGCGATCAGCAATGCGGTGCGCACATGCGGCATCGCCAGCAGTCGCGCCTTCAAGACCTCCGAAAACCGGAACGGCTTTTCGTCATCGCCGTAAATGTCGGCAGTGTCGGCAAGGGCTGCGTCGATGAAGGTGGCCAGCGCCTCGGGCGTGCCGTTCATCACTTCTTTGGCCTTGGCGACCGGCTGCACAATAAAATGCGCGTCGAAATGTTCTTCCGGCTCGCCCGGCAGGGCGATGCGCACCTTGCTCCAGAACATCGGGGTCTTGTCGATATTGAACATGATTTTTCCTTCTTCAGTTTTCCAGTGCCTGGCGCGCTTGTGCGGCGCAGTCGCTGGCGGCGCAGCCGCGCGAGCGGGCTTAACTCAAACTCAAACTCCACTGGTCGTTGCCGCTCGCCGCCAGCGGGATCAGCTCCAGCGGCCATTCCAGCGTGTTCTGGGCGTTCTCAAGTCCGGACAACCGCTTGACCTGGCAGGTTGGCAGCGCCAGCGTGGCGATCTTGCCAGCCGCAGTGCCGTGAACCAGCGCGACCTCCACCGGCGTTCGGGCGTTGGCCAGCGCATAGGGGTTGAACGCTGAAACCGGCATCGCCTCGACGCGGGCCGAAAATGCGTCGGCCCGGTCGGTGATCAGGATCGAGGTCGAGTTGACCAGCAGGCGCGGCTCGACCTGGTTGTTCAAGTTCAGCGCCGCCTCGCGCAGCACCATAATGACACTGTTGATCGAAAATGTCGGCGTGTTGGCATCGGTCACGATCACCGGCTGGGCAAAGCCGGTCAGCACCGGCGTTGGCCGCGCCTGCTCGGACGGCTCGGCCCAAAGCCCGGTGAACTCAAATTCCAGATAGGGGATTGCCTGTGCGGCAAAGCGCAATGTCGCCGTGCCGCGCGCCCCGGTGAAGACGTGGCGGGTGTCGCCGATATAAAAGTGGAACGTGCCGCTCTCATGCCCGGATGAAACCGGATTGTAGACCACCGAAACCCCGGCATTGACGGTTTGTGCGACGGCACAGGCGCGCAGCAGCGGACCCCATTTGGGCGCGGTGCCGGGCGTGCCCGAGCCGACCAGCTCGACCTTGAACGAGAGTTTTGCGCGAAGCCCGACCGGGATCATGCCCTGTGCGCCGAGAAAGGGCATTTCCAGTTCACGCGAAACGTCCTCGCCTTCCATCGGCGAGAGCTTGCCGTCGATCGCCAGGACGGCGTTGTCCGCGCCGACCGGTGCCGGATCGGTTCCGTAAACGGTCTCGATCTCGAACAGGATGATCTTGGATTTCCAGTTAATCGGCATTGGAATTGTCCTTTACTGCGGTTTGACCGCTCTTCACCGGTGTGGGCTCGCGCACCAGGCTGCCGTCCGGCATGCGGATGAAAGCGCCGCCGGTGGCGGGGATTGAAGGCGGAAGCTGGTCAGGCGTTGGCGCTGTGGTTTCCCTGGGCTTCTTCATGTGAAAATCCTCAATTGGCGCTGCAGCGTGAAATCGATCTGGTAGATGACGAGGCCTGCTTCGGCGGAAACCAGTTCGCCGCGCGCCAGCGCAAAGGCAAAACCGCCCGCCTCCGGCGTCCAGCCGCACATTGTCGCAAGGCAGGCTGCAACCAGCTCGTCGATGGTCGGCAGGGCCTTGGCCCCGGTGGCATCGCCCTGGTGGCGCACCACCAGCAGCACGCCGATGATCTCGGCCAGCATCTGCGTGAACGCGCCAGCCGCCGCATCGGCTTCGCTCAAGGCCCGCAGCCCGAGCGGCAACACAAAAGCTGAAGCCTGCGCCTGCGGCAGCTGGCCGCGCTTGACCAGCTCGGACAGCTCCGCCGCCTGCGCGACACGCGCGGTCAACGCGGCAATTTCTGTGGACAATCTCGTGGCAACGAGGTCAACCAGCATCGGTTTGCCCCAGCGCCTGCGCCATGAATTTGGCGGCGGTTTTGGCAATGTAGGCTTCATCGTCCTGGTCGAGGCCGAGGAAGGCGCGCTTGGGCATGGTCACCGACATGACCGTGACAAAGCCATTGCCGCCGGCCGGGCGGAACTTGAGGCCCTTGGCGGTCTTGGCCTTGATCACCCCGCCGAACTGGTGGATCGCCGCGTAAATCGCATTGGTGCCGACCGCGACCTCCCTGTCGCCCGCTTCAGACGTGATCGAGTTTTTCAGCCGCGCCGTGTGCGTCAGCGTCTTGCCGCCGTCAAGCGCGGCGCGCATCGACACCGGCCACGGGCTGCCGTCCGGGTCCTTTTCGGCGGCAAAGCGCGACTGCGCCGAGACGACCAGCTGGCGGCCGATGTCGGCATAAAGCCCGCGCGGGGTGGCCAGCGCCGCCTGGGCCTTGGCCAGCACGGCAAACGCCGCGTCGCTGCCTTTGATGGTAATGGCAACGCCGGTCACTTTGCGCTCCCTTCGCTATTGCTCGGGAGATCACGGCGAACGGTCAGCAATCCGCCATGTTGGCGGATTGAACCCGCCGGACGGCGAACGGTCAGCAATCCGCCATGTTGGCGGATTGAACCCGCCGGACGGCGAACGGTCAGCAATCCGCCATGTTGGCGGATTGAACCCGCCGGACGGCGAACGGTCAGCAATCCGCCATGTTGGCGGATTGAACCCGCCGGGCGGCTCTTCGCCGCCTCTTCGCCGCCTGAAGGCATGCGCGAAAAACCCTTGTCAGGATCATAACATGCGTTTTTAGCCATCAAATAAATCCCTTCAGCGCTTGTGTTGAAAGCGGGCGCTCGGGATCGGACATGATGACTTCGCCGCCGCCCGATGCGGCCGGTTCGGTTCCGGCCAGGTCGAGCCGGATTTTGCCGTCGGCAATTTCGCGCAGCTGCTTGAGCGCGCTGGCGTAGTCGTCCTTGATCTTGTCGCCGACCGTGTTGGCATGCGCGTAATAGATTGAAACCCGCAATGCCAGGTCCGCCACCAGCTGCGGCGTTGAAGCCAGCGGCAGGCCATATCTTGCGGCCAGATAGCCGTCGATCAGCGCGCCGGCATCGGCAATCGCCCGCGTGACCAGCGCGTCGTCCACCGTGCCGGTCGGGCTGGTGCCGCGATCCGAAACGGCAATGAGCAGCTGCTCCCCGTAGCGCTCGATCATCTGGGCCTTGGTGCAATAGGACATCACTCGCGCTCCGGCTTTGTCGCAGCCTTGAGCGCAAACATCACTGCGGTTTCCACATGGGTGATTGCAATCGACTTGAGCCTGCCAATGGCGGAATTGCCGACAATCCCCGGCAGCCGGTCGTTCGGGACGCTCTCGATCATATCGATGAAGCAGGCGGAGAACTGCTTGAGTGCCTCAACCTGGTCGTCGCAGGACGGATCGACCCCGGCACCGACCAGATATTCGCCATAAGTCTGCTGCGGCATCGTCTCGTCCTTTTGTGTTGGTTTGGTTGCGGGGGCAGGACTTGGACCTGCGATCTGCTGGGTATGAACCGGCCGGGATGCCTCTTCCCTACCCCGCCGAATTTTTCAGGCTGCCTTGACCGTCAGGCCGGGTTCGGCGAGCAGCTCGTCAACCTGGTCCAGCGTTAGCGTGCCTTCCGGGTGAACCACCGTTTCGCCAGGATGAAACATCCCGGCCCGGCGCATCCCGGCCTTGGCCTTGGCGGTGATTGCCCAGCCGCGCGGTGAGCGGGCTGGATCGGTTTCGGTCACGGTTGAAGGCGTGGTTTTGGAGTGCTTGGCCATCGGGAGGTTCCTGTCGTTGAAATCCAGCGCTGCGGCTCCCGTTTTGGAGAGCCGCAGAACAAGGCTTCAAATCAGGCAAGCCACGGTACGACGAGCAGCTCGGCGGTGCCCTTCCACTCGTTGGTTTCGCCGCCGCTGGCGTATTCGGAATTGAGCAGCTTGCGCGCCGCGCTTTCCAGCGATGGTGGCACCACCAGCAGGTCCGGCATCAGGCCGAGCGGGCGTCCGAAATCCCCGGTGCGGCCCATGATTGCCGAGCGCGCAGCGGCGTAGTTGGCGGCGTTCAGCGTTTCCTTGCTGCCCTGCGCCATCTGCCAGAAACCAAAGCCGACGTTGAGCCGGGCATCGGTGCCGTAAACGAACTTCTTCTGCATGAAAACGTTGTCGTCGGTGTCCTTGTCCTTCGACACGAACATCGGCTTCTTGCGCTCCTGAAAGATCAGGGGCTTCAAAAAGCTCTTGGTCGACATCAGGTACCAGCCGGTGCCCGCGCCGCCGCCGGTGTTGGAAGCCGATTGCGCCACGCCGGCAGCGTCGAGCACCGGGTGGTCGGTGTCGAAGAAAAACTGGCCGTCATAGCAGGTGGTGGCGAACCCGGCCTTGAGCAGGGCGAAGGCCAGCATGTCGGGTTGCGCCGCAACCGACTGGCCCATGGCGGTGAACATCGGCGCATAGATGCCGAGGTTGTCGTCTTCGATGTCGTTGCGGTCGACGCCGATGGTCAGCTCAAAATCCTTGTTGCGGATCGAGTAGTCGGCTTCGGCAATGCCCTGGATGACGCGGTCGCCAATCCATTCGCGCATGCCCGGCACTTCCTTGAGCCAGCCATAGCGGTTTTCGCCGGTTGACGAGGGCACGGTGGTCGCAATCCGGCCGTATTGCGAGGCGGCAAGCGTTGCCGCCATGCCGACAGCAAAGGCGGTGGAGAAGCCGACGCGCAGGGCGTCGAGGTTTGGCCTGCTGATGATCATTGTCCTGGGTCCTTGTTGAAAAAAATCAGATGCCGACGCGAACCCAGACGCCCTGGGCGTCAAGGTCGGTGATCTTGCCCGCAATCGTGCGGGTGTCGGTGGCCGAGGTCTTGGCGACCGTCTGGTCATCGACGATGTAGCAATCGTCGCCGATCTCGGCGCGGGCAATCAGGTCGCCCGCCGCCGAGTTGGCAAAGCGGAAGACGCCGCGCTCGCACTCGGCATTGATGGCGCCGTTGGCACCCGCCGTGTTGTCGGCCTGCTTCTGCGCAACGCCGCGAACGATCAGGCCCGTGGCTTCGGTTGCCGGGGCGGCCCAGCCGGCGGCGTCAAGCACCACCAGCGAGCCGCCGTAGATTTTGGTCGCGGCTTTCACCGGATCGGCGAACTTGTCGCCGGTGGCGCGCTGAAGTGCAATCCTGTCTGCTGCCTGGGCGGTCATTCATGTGTCTCCTGCTTGAGGGTTTTGAGGTAGTCGTCATGGGAAATGCCGAGCGCCGTCGCCACTTCCTTTTGCGAGGCACTCAGCGTGGTGCCGCCGCCACCGGCAGGAAGCGCGGTGACAATCGCGCCGCCGGAGATTTTCGGCAGTGCCGCAAGTTCGGTTTCGACTGCCGCACGCCCGTCCGAAGACGCGGCAAACCGGTTTATGTAATGCTCGCGCAGCGGCTTGACGCCGACGCGGCCGTCGCGGATCGCGCCGTCAACAAACGCCGTCGCGGTTTCCTTGGCCTGGCTCGCCTGCAGCGCTGCCAGTGCCGTGGCGGTTTGCGCGTGGTCGGCCTTGAGCGCGGCGAACGCCGTGGCGTCGGGCGTGTCGGCCCTGCCCTTGATCGCAGCGGTCACCGCTTCCAGCGTTGAGCCTTCGGGTAGGCCGGCAGCCAGCGCGACGGGCTTCAGCAACTTGATTGCCGCCGCCATCGCGGCGGCTTCGTCGGGGGTGGCAATCTTCTGGATCGCCGCGACGATTTCATCCTCGGTTGCCGTGTCAGGCAGCTTGAGCACGGCGCGCAGTTTGGCCATGAAGTCCATGTCGGTTTTCTCCGTTGGTGTTTGTGCAGCCGCCGCGATGGCGGCAAGGTCGAGCGCCGGCATGTTGACCAGCGCGATGTTGAGGATTTTTTGGACGGCTTTTTCGCCGGTGAAATACGGCGAGAGATAGCGGTATTCGCCAGCCTCGATTGCCGCCTTGGCCGCTGCCGTCCATTCGATCCGCGCCATGATGCCGACCGGCGAGGCGCGAAGTTCCTTCACCCAGCCTGCGGCCTTGCTTGTCTGGTGGTCATAATCGACCATCATTTCGGTGCGGCCCAGATGAGCCAGGCTGGCGTCGATGATTTTCCGCATGGCGGCAAGGTCGCCGCAAACGAATGGTCCGCGGCCGTCGCGCGCCATCACCGAGCCGGCTGGAAACACCAGCATCCATGCACCGGCTGATCCGGTGGCGGGAGCGGTGCTGGCGGCAAGCGCAGCAGCAAGCGTGTGAAACGGTTCTTTCATCCCCCGGTTTTGCCATGCGCCGGGCAGCACAAAACATACGCGCAACGGCGCGGATGAAGCGGGAGGGCTTGGCATTGCCGACATCGATTGAAGCGGGAGGGGCGAAGCGACAAGGCCAGAGCGTGAAGGAAAGCATCGCTGCTTTCGATGGCGATTGCCTTGCGCTTCGCTGCGCTCAGCGTGCGGCCTTGGCTGGAAAAACGCAAGGTGCGAGGAAAAATTCAGCGCCGGGTGCAAATCCAGGCTTTGCCCTGCCGGTGAACCGGCTTTTCAAGAGGCATTCAAACCCCGCCCAGCGGTTTTGGCAGCCTGGGCGGTATCCGGGGGCCTGAAAGCGGCTCGCGGGCGCTGGCGGGGCAGGGTTCAAGGCGGGATCAGCGGCGACGCAGCGATGAAATCTGCCATATCCACCGGTTATATCCCCTTCAGCTTCAACCCTATCTCTCCGGGATTGAAGGCAAAGCCGGGGTCGACGCCCGCAGGCGCTTCGACCGGCGTGAGCACGCCGTCGATTTTCACAAATTTGATGATGGTCGGCGACCAGGGCGCGGCCTCGCTCACCTGCCAGCCATAGCGCTCCAGATCGTCGTCGGAGAGCTGCTGCACGTGGCAGCGGCAGTTGAAGCCGTTCGGCGGGAAATGGGTTTTCCACCACGGGTCCTCCGCGTCGAGAATGACGCCCTGCCAGGCGGCATGCGCGTCGCGCACCCGGTTGTCTTCCGCCGTGATGTAGCGCAAATACGGCGCGTGTTTTTTCCCGGCCTGGATTTGCCGCCAGCGCCCGGCGGCCTGCGCCTGTGCTGTCATCGTGCGGAAAACCAGTCTGGCCCGCCAGCCGTCCTCGTTGTCGCCGGACCAGCCGCGCGCCGCTGCAATGCCGTCAAATTTTTCCTCGAAGTCCCCGATGGTCGATCCCTCTTCCATCGCCGCCAGGATGGCCTGCAGAATGTCGCGCGACATGGCTTCGCTCATGTCGGATGAACGCGCCCGCGCTGCGGCGTCCACTTCGAAGATCAGCGCCTGCCAGTCAGCATCGGAAAATTTCAGCCGGTCCTTGAGAAAGGCGATGGCCTCGGCAAACGCGATGCCCTTTATTTCGGAATTGGCGTCAGCCATTGTTCGCCTGCGCCAAGATTTCCGCCCGCCCGGTCAACTCGGCCAGCAGCATCGCCTGCCGCATTGTGGCTTCCAGTTCCTTTGGCGGCAAACCGGCCATGCCGTCGCGCACAAGCTTTTGCAATTCTTCCAGGCTGTCCGCCGCCTCGACGCTTTCGCGCAGCCAGGCGGTCAGCACCGATGCACCCGATAGCGCGCCGTCGGCAATCGCCTCGAACAGGTCTGCTGCGACGGGTTTTGCCGGACCTGCAGGCTTGGAGGCAACCGTCACCGGCTTTGCCGGATTGCCAGGATCGGGCAGCGGATTAGTCGCCGGATAAGGTGCCGCAACCTTGAGCGGCGCATCGCCCGGCGCGGCTTTTAGCGGCGCATCGCCGTCGGCTGGCGCGCCGATGCCTATCAGTGCCCGCATTTGGTCTTGCCCGACGACGAGGCCGAGCGGGGTCAGCATCGCCACCGCGTCAACGAGCATTTTCACGTCCTTGGTTTCCGGGCGCCCGATCTTGACGCGCGGGTAGCTGGCCTGCGGGCCAAATTCGAGGTCAATCCATGGCCGGATCAAATCACGGTTGATGATCGCCGACAATTGCCGCGCGTCGGCCCGTTCGATGTCTTCCTGCACCTGTCGGTGTTCCTGGCCGACCGCATGGCCGCCTGCAATGGCGTCGGTGGTGGCGGTCTGGCCCAGCACTGCCTTGCTGATTTGCTGGTCGAGCCAGTTGGCCCGCTCAATGTAAAGCGCGTGGCCTGCGCCAAGGTTTTTGGCTTCGATGAATTCAATCGCCATGCTCTCGGGAATGATCGCCGCCATGTCGCCGCCAATGTTGGCGACCGCCCGGTAAAGCGTCTGGCGGTCCTGCGGCGAAGCATTGCTGCCGTATTTGCCGAGGCGAACCGGCTGGCCGTAATTCTGGGTGAAGATCGCCCAGTCGCGCTGGGTGAACGCCTTGAACATCCACGCCCAGGCGATGATCCGCGCAAGGCCGGAGCGCGAGGGCAGGCCGGACTTGGCCCGCATCACGGCGAAGACATACTTGAACGCATCAATCGGCTTTTCCTCGCCGTTGTCGTGGATCCGCGTCGGCGTGCGCCCGTCGGTGCGGTCAAAGCGGAACCAGCGCGGATCGCGCCATTCCAGCCGTTCCGGCCGCCATTGCCCGCTGGAGCTGTCCCAGATGATTTCGGTGAACGAATAGCCCTTGCCGACGGCGTCGAGCATGTCGAATATTTCATCGGCCAGCTCGTCGCGCTTCAGCCAGCCGCCGACCATGTCGGCCTGTTTGACGTGCGCCGGCTCGTCGCTGCCCGGCTCGACGCTGATTTCCAGCTGCGCCACGCTCTGCTTTCTGGTGCGCAGCACGCCGGCGTAATGCGGGTCGCGCTCTTCGATGGTTTCGGCGAGTTCAAGATAGCGCAGCGGGTCACCGGCATCGGCTTCGCGCAAAATCACCGCCAGCCGGTCCGGGTTGAGCCCGTCGCCCGGATAAGAGGTCAGCGGCGAGCGCACGCCGACGCTGGCTGCGGACAATTCGGTTTCCAGAACCGATTTCTCGATGGGCTGGCCGAACCGGTCGGTCAGTCCCTTGAAGAATTTAGCCATCATAAAAACCCCTTGAAAATCTTGCCGAGCGGCGAGCGCCAGCCGCCGCCGTCATCATCGCGCGCCGGCTTCATGAAGCCGGTGCCGGTACCCGAAACACCGGCTCCACCGGGCTGCACCACCGGTTCGTAGGCGTATTCAACCCAGCGCATGCGCGAGGCAAAATGCGCCAGCGCCAGCGCGACGGCAAAGTCGCCATGCCGCTTTTTGCCCGGCGTCCCTTCCCGCAACGGGCTGACCATCGGAATGCCGCGCACCACCTTGACCGCCCGCAGGTCCGACAAATGCGGCTGGCTTTTGACCAGCGTGATCGCGCCGTCCTCGAACGCGGTTTTCAGCGGCGGCATGTTGATGCGGTACCATTCCTGCGAAAACTTGATTGCCCACACCAGTCCCGAGCCGTCTTCGCCCTCGCGCAGCCCGAACTTGCGGCCCATGTCCTCGGCCACGGTCCAGCCCATGCCGGTCGCATCAAAGGCTGCGCCAACCAGCCGCGAGAGCACGCGGCGCAGCACCATTTCGGTGATGGTCTTTTGTTCATCGCCCGGCACGCCGCGCAATTCAAAGGTCAGCGCTTCGCACCGGTTCAGGTTTTTTTCAATAGCCATCAGCGTGCCGACGCTCAAGTCGGCAACGCGGGCAAAGTCGAAGCCGAACGCATATTGTGGCTCCAGCGAAAGCGCCGCCAGCGCCGTTGCCAGCGCCTCCGTGAACGGCGCAACAAGGCTGGCGCGCTCGACCGCCGGTCGCTGCAGGAAGTCGGCGGGCAGTTCCAGTTCCAGCACGGCTGGCCCGTCCCTCATGCGGCTTTCAATCAGCGGCGCGGTCAGCCAGGTGCCGCTGCCTTGCGATGGAACGCAGAACAATTCCTCTTCCGCGCCGTCGCCGTAGAAGTCGATGATTTCCTCGCGCCATTGCGCTTCAGCCGGCGCGCTCCACTTTTTGCCGGTGACCAGGCAAATCCGCTGGTACAGCCCGTCTTGAAGGGCGGCGTCAAAATCCACGCGCTGATGGGCAAATCGCGAACGGCCGCCAAGAATTTCCTGCACCTGCACATTGAACTCGTTTTCGGTGCCGTTGTGCGTCGAACAGACCACCACCTGTCCGCCCCACACCAGGAAGGCCAGCGCCGCCTTCAGCAGCTGCTTGAGGCTGTCAACAAATGCCGCCTCGTCAATGATCACCAGCCCCTGCTTGCCGCGCAAACCGCGCGGTGCCGATGACAGCGCGACGATTTCAAAGCCGGATGCAAAGCGGATGCGAAATGCCTGGATCGAACGCGCGCCGTCCTTGTCGCTGTCGTCAAACACGAATTCCTGGGTGTCGAACGCCGCCAGCGAAAATGCCCTTGCCCACATGGCGCAGGCGTCGATGAACTCGCGGGTCATTTCCTGCGAGTAAGAAATGTACATGGCGTCCATGCCGCCGGCCGTTTTTTCCTTGGCGGCCGTCAGGGTGGCGTGTGCGGCCAGCGCCCATGTCTCGCCGATGCGCCGGCTCTTTTCGATGAACAACACCGAAACCGACGACAGCAGTGCAATTGTTCTGGCCTGGTAGCCGAGCAGCACGCTCGGCAGGCCGACCGCGCCGATGATGGCCGGCATCGCGTCAATGGTTGACTGTCGCAGCCGTTCCCATTCCGTTTTGGAAACCGCCGGGTTCATGGCGCGCCGTCCGCCTTGGGCAGAACCACGCCAAGGATCATCGCCTTGATCTGTTCGGCGGTTTCAGCCGACAGGCCCTTGGCTTTTGCCACCTCAATGGCATCGCCGACCTGCTTTGAGAACTCCTTGTCAACGCGCTGGCGGCGGACGGTCGAAACCCCTTGCGCCTGCGTTGCCGCGCGCAGCGCGTTCGCCAGCTGCATCGTTTCCTTGGGCTCGATTTTGCCGGGACCGCTGTGGGTGACCACCTCAAACACCAGCGTCTTGATCGCTTCGGCGGCAATCAGCGTCAAATCGTCGGATGACTTGGCATCGTGCTTGTCGGCAATCGCGCTGGCAATCGCCATCGTCTCGTTGAGACGGCGGGTCAGCACCGCCAGCTGGATCGAGTGGCGGTTGAACGCAGAAAACGACGGGATGGCAAATTCAAGCTGGCCGTCTTGCGATGTCTGGATTTGCTCAAGCTTGCGGCTGAACTTTTGGTAAATTGCCACCTGCGGCAGCTTGCGCTTCTGCAGCTCGTTTCCGGCCCAAGCGATCACGTCGTCACACTCGGGCGGCAGCAGTTCAATGCCCGAAATCCGGCCTCGTCCCTTGCGCCTCTCCATTTCTATTCCTCCGGCGAGGGGCGGGCGACGCCGTCGATCACCGTTCGCCGCTCAACATGGTCGGCACCGATCCGGGTGATGCTGGCAATCAGGATCGACCCGGCCTCGGTCAGTTTGACCGCACCGCGCGCTTCCAGTTCGCACAATTGCTCGCGCACCCAGTCGCGCGAGCGGCGGTGGCCGAAGGCGTCAAGCACCCGCAGCAGCATGGTGTCATTCAGCGAGCCGTCGGTCTGGGCTGCCAGCTCTTTCAGCAGGATCAGCCGGGCGTCCTGCACCAGAAAATCTTCAAAGCTCATTTGCCTGCCCTCGTCAGATATTCGTCAACCCGGCTCACCGTGCGCTGCACCGATTTCATCGCCTCGTTGCTCACCGCCACCTGCAGGGAGAGTTCGGCGATTTTCTCTTTCAGCCCGTCCAAATCCTCCTTGGCCGGCAAATGCCGCATTTCGCTTTCCAGCAGCTGGATGCGGCGGTCGTGGTCCGCGACCAGGCTGTTGGTGCGGTCGATGGCCGAAAGCGCCTTGCCGGCGTCTCTTGTCAGCCAGGCGTAGATCGCCCCGCCGATGCCGAAAATAGCAGAGACAAAAGCGGCGATCTCGCCCCACGAAAACAGGTCCATCAGGCACGCCTTTCGCGAATGGTGCGAAATTTTTTCACGCACGGCTCTGCCATGCCGGCATAATATGCCTCGAACACATGGCCGGTGCCGGCCGAGAAATAGCGTATGACCACCGGCTCGCCGAGCGTCAAACTGGTTTCCGCCGACAGCGGCCCGTAGCCGCCGCGCGCCGCCAGCGACTGTGCCGCGAAGGCGAGCATGGCAATGTCGCCAAGGCAGCGTCCCGGCGGCGGATATTCCCACTCGGCTTCCTTTGCCTGCATCACCATCGGCGCGGCCCTGGCATCGGCGAGCGACAGGGCGATTGCCACAAAACCGGCAAAGGCAGCGGCGGCCAGCAGCGCCAGAAAGCCGAGCAATGCCGGCACGCTGGCCCCGTTGGCGCGGTCCTTGTCGTCCCATTGCGGATCCCACTGGTCACGCCATTTTTCGCTGTGCAAATCATCGTCGCGCTTCATCACTTGCCTCCCTGGTGGCCGCGCACCGCTTCAAAAAATGCCGCGCAGCGCAAAACCCGTTCGTTGGCGCGGCCGAGCGCCGCATCGTATTTGACGAGCGCCACATCGACCCGGTCGGCAGCCTTGACGCGCGATTTCTCCGCCGTGCGGCAATCTTCCGGCAACGCCGGCAGCGGCTCGGCGCGCCCGCCGATTTCCGCCGCCTGCCCGATGGCCGACGCTTCCGCCTTCGCCGCTTCGGCTGCCTTCAGGCGCGCCGCGTCAGTGGCGCAGCTTGAGAGAAAAATCGCGCACGCTGGGAACAGCAGGGCTTTTTTCCAGGCGGTCGATCTCATCGGCCAGCTCCTTGTTGGTCGCTTCGCCCGCGTCGAGTGCGGCTTGAAACTTGTTGATTTCCCCGTCATAGGCCGCGCGGATATCCGCCAGCTCGCGCGCCTTGGCTTGTTCGGCCATCAGCAATTGCCGGGCGGTTTCCGCCTTGGCCTGCGCCGCGAATTTTTCGGCAATCGTCACATATTCGGCCTTCGCACGCGCCGCGACCTGCGCGTCATCGACAAGGTCGGCAGCGCTCCACACGCCGAACATCGCCGCCGCTCCGGCGGCAAGGCCGATGGCGCTGGAAATATTCAAAAAGCCGAGCGCGCCGATCATTGAGGTCATGCCGTTATGAAATCGAGGTAGAACGTATCGCCGACAGCAAACCTTCCGATCAGGTTTGGATTGGCAATCGTAAGCTCAAGTGATCCGCTCGGGGTGAACCGCGCAAATTGCTGATCCTCGTCACTGCCGTCTGCCGGATAGACCCCGTCCTTGCAGGGGAAATTGAAGGTCAGCACTTCCTGCAGTGTTGGCTTACTTGTATCTGGATTTTTGCTAACTCTCGTGACGCTCACCTTGGCGCGCATCGCAACTTGATTTTTCATTTCATTCGCTCCTGTTTTGGTTTTGAGAGGGGATCATTTGCCTTGCTCCAGACCCTCAAGGCAGAGCACACGCTCGGCCCTGCGCCGCTTGGTGAGGCCCGGCAAGGTAAAGCCGCCCGCCTTGTCCCAGCGCAAAAGCTGGTTGCAGGCGGCAGCGATGCTGCCGGAATTGAGATGGCGGGCGAGCGTTGACTTGCAGAACGCCGCGACCCCGACATTGTAGGTGAACGAGACCATCGCCGCCCAGGTCTTGTCCGGGATGCTGTCCGGAAACTTGAGGCAGGCGCTCATGCCCGCCTCGTGTTCGAGCAGGGATGCGGCCAGCATTTTCTCGCATTGCGCCGGGGTGGCGCGGTCGCCGATCTTCACGCCGCGCGTCTCGCCAAAGCAGATTGTCGGAATGCCGACCGGGTCCTTGTAGGCGGCATAACGAACGCCCTCAAAGCAGGCCACGGCAGCGACGACAACGCTGGCCAGCGCCATGCTGGTGCGCAGCCGGCTCATGGCTTTTCACGTTTGAATAAACGCGGCATCGGCGCGATCCCGGAATGATTGCTCTCCGGTTGCACCTTGGCGAATTTCGGGAAAATGGTTTATCCGCGCCGCCGCGCGGATGGCTTGCGGTCGAACAGCGAAAGCTGCGCCGCCTTTTGTTCTTCGTGCGCGCGCCATTTGCGAACGGTGGCGACATCGGCACGGATCAGCCGGGCAATGGCCGTGGTTTCCATGCCCTGCTCGCGCTGCCAGCGGGCAATCGCCCGGCGCGCCAGCGGAACCTTGACGATACCTGAACCCAGTTCATTGACAAGGGCCGCCACGGCGGCAGTGCCGAACAGCCGTGCAGCCTCCGACCGGCCGGCATTTGTGGCCGCCAGATAGATCTGTGTCCCGCCAAAATACAGCAGGAACCGCACCGCCTCCTTCTCGCCGAGCGCCCGGAAAAACGGCACGACGTGGGCTTCGACATAGGGCTGGACGTGCGCCGGGTCTCTCAATGCTGGTTTTGGGGAAAAATCAGGCATCCCAATCCACCTGCATCAGACCGATCCGTTCGGGCTTGCCCAGCCTTGCCTGCGCCAGATGCGGGCGCGGGTGATCGCTGTGCGCGGTTACCACTACCGGCGTCCCGTCCTTGTCATAACAAAGCGCGAAGTGCACGCCGTCCACTGTCACGCCGCTTGCCCGCAGACGCGCTGCGTTGGTCGCCGCGTTGCGGATGCGGCGCTTGAGCGCCCTCACGTCCACGCCCTCGACGCGCTCCAGAAAGCGCAGCACCGCATGGTCGGAAACCGCGACGCGGGTGGCCATCACATTCCCCTTGGCGGCTGATAGACGCAGTAAACCTGACCATCGAAAACCCGACCGTCGCGGGCCTTCCACTGGGTGCCAATGCAGACGTGCCACTCGCCGTCTTGCGAGTTTTTCAGCTTGTCAGACCCCCAGGGCACAAACGCCGTGAACGGGGCAATCAGCATCGGGTGTTCACCCTTGTTGAGCGTGATTGTCGCCCCTTCCGCGCTTTCACGAATGGCAGACGCCTTGACCATGGCGCAATCCTTTCCGGAGCAGCAGCCGGGGTCGTATTGCCAGCCCATTGGCGCTTCATGCGCTTTGGCCGCAAGGGCCACCAGGCAACCGGCAAACACACCGGCAATGGCAAGGGTTTTGACCATCACGCTTCCCCCTGCTTTGCGCGGATGCGTCGGCCAAATTCGTTCATCACCGGCACCCAGTCGGCCTCGCGCTCCAACTGGGGAGCCGGCCTGCCGGCAATGGCGCCAGCCTCGGCGAAGAATTTAGCCCAGGAGATTGCCGGCATGCCATCGAACAGCTTGCGCCATTGCGCAAAGGCGATCTTGCAGCCGGAGGTCTGCTGGTAGACCGGATCGGAAATCGTGTTCGACCAGTCCACCCCTGCGCCGCGCGAAAGCCAGCCCTTCAGCGCTTCAATCGCTTTGGCGGCATCATCGCCGTCACGCAAAAATCGCACCGCGTCGATCCCGGTCTGCCGGGTGACAAACGCTGTGAGCGCCGCATCGGAACGGTTGGTGATCAGGCCCAAATTCCAGCCGGCAATCCACAGCGCTTGCAGCTTTGCCGCATATTTGCCGGCCAGCTTGCGCCTGGAAGTTGGCGGCTTTGGCTTGAAGCCGAGGCGGCGAAACTCGGCCAGCACCCTGTCGCGCTCGGCATCATTCATTGCCTTGGTGCTGGCCTTGCCGGTGATCCGGGCTAGCACCGCCCGGTAGTTTTCCTCGTCAAGGCCGAGCTGCTTCTTTGCAACGTGGATGGCGGCGGTCTGGTTCATGTCCGGCTCCCTTCAATGCGGCGGGTGATTTCGGCCTCGGCTGCGGCCATCATCGCCTTGCCGTCTTCCTCGTCCTTCAGCATTGCCGTTTCCCGGTCAGCGTATTTGGCATGGGCGACCATCACAGCGCCGGAATGGTAGCAGCGAAGCAGCGCGGCGACGCTCTTGTGGAGAAGCGCGCTCATGCTGCCGCTCCTTCGCTCATCTGCTCTTCAAACGGCTCGACGATGAAATCCTCGCCTTCGCTGGCGATGTTCACCCCGGCCACCGAGCGCGCCACTTCCGGCTCGGCCATCATCGCCTCCTTGTTCGGCTCTTCCTTGGTGCGGATGAATTTCGAAAGACCGAGCGCCCGCAGCGTCTCGACAACGGCGTCAGCCCCGCCGCGCAAACTCACCTTGGGTGGCCGGTTGCGCCAGCTCACCTGGCCGGTTGCCAGCCTTGCAAATTTCACCCGGTCATTGCCGGTGAGCCGGCTTCGATTGGCCGTGCAGTAGGCTTCAACCCCGAGCAGCAGCGTCTTCGAGCGTTCCTTCATCGGCTCTGCCGCCGCCTCGTGCAGTTTGCGCACTGCCGCCAGCTCGTCGTTCATGGCGAGTTCCGCCCGGCCAAGGTCGCGGCGCACCGCGCCAAGCTCGTGCACCGCCGTTTCGAGATTCGCGTCGCTTTGCGGTACCGGATAATTCAGGGTAAGTTTTTTGGCCTTGGCCATGGCTCACGCCTCCTTGGTTTCGCCGCGCAGCGCGGCCATTTCGGAAAGGAACGCGCCACCCAGCGCCTCCCGTGTCGGCTCGTCTTCAAAGTCGCCGCTGATCAGTGCTTCGGCGATCAGCAGGATTTCCCAGCACTGGCTAAGCACATGGCCGACGGCCCGGATTTCATTGACCGAAAGACCGGCGACCGCCCGCCGGTGCGCCGCCACCGCCTCGGCAAGGCCAAGCACGTCCTTGACGTCAAAATCGGAGACCTGTTCGAGAAAGGCGACGCCGGACGAAAGGCGCTCGATCCGCTTCTTGAATTCCGGGTCACACTCGATCATGCCGTTTACTTTCGCAACAGCGTGGTAGCAGCTGGTGTGGTCGGCATAGCCGATCGCCTGGCAAATGACCCCGTTGCCAAGGCAGGCCTGCTTCGTCATCAGCCAGACGCTGGCGTGCCTCGCTTCGGCAAGCAGTGCGGAGCGGTTCGGGCTGGTGATCTGCGCAGGTTCGATCTTGTACTCGTCAGCCACCAGCTCGATGATCTGGAACGGGGTGATGATCATGCTGCACCGCCGTTCTGCGGCGCGTCGCCCGGGATCGGGCGGCAGACCACCGGAAACAGCACGATATTGGTGTCGCAGCGGCCAATCTGCGCAAGCACCGCTTCGGCCAGCGGGTCCGCCGCTGCCCGCTCGTTCCAGAACCGGGCTGAAAGCTTGCTGTAGAGCCTTTCCGCCTCGTGCGCGGCATCGGAAAGCTGGACGAGCAGCTGGGCGATATCCCCGGCATCCAGCACCAGGCTGTCGCAATTGCGGCCCGCCCTCCGGAACTGGTTGTGAAGATGCGCCAGCCGGTCGTACAGGCTGAATTGTTGGTCAGGCGAGGTTTTCATTGCACAGCCCTCCCGCTGCTGGCGGAAAGCGCCGCCGATGCCAGCAAGCTGCGGTGCTGCGCCAGTTCCAGTTCCAGCAGGTTTGCGTAGGAGCCCAAAAGCCTGATCGTGAAGTCCAGCTCGGCAAACGCCTTGCATGTCTCGCGGCCGGCACCGAGCGGACACAGCCGCGCGGTCTGTTCGGCGAGGATGGCAAGGTTTTCAGACAGGGTGGTGTCCATTTCACACCTCCACATCGCGGTTTGACCACGCAGCTTTCAGGTCCGGCAGCGTCAGCTCGCGCCGCTCTCCGAGCGCGTGGATTTTGGCGAGCTTCACCGTCATTTCGATCTGGCCCATCGCGCCCGGCTTCATGCCGACACCGACGAGGAAGTCGCTCATCGCTTTGTCGGCAATGCCCCATGCCCGGATATAGGCGACAAGGTCTTCCTTGCGCGGCGACGTGCGCTGCAGCCGTTTCATGATGCGGCGGCGCAGTTGCGCAAACCTTGTTCCGGCTCCCCACGAGGAGAAACGCGAATAGCTTTCCGAATTGCCCAGCATCGCAATGCCGCACTGGAAATTGTCGGTGAAGTGACGCAGCTGGTTGGTCGCTTCGTCGGAAAGGTTCTGCGCCTCGTCGATGATCAGCAGGGTCGGCGCGTCACGCCGCTGCACCCGCTTGCCGATGGCCGCGACGATGTTGCTGTTGTTGATCGCCGCGCCGTTCAGTACCGTTTCAGCCACCGCCAGCAGCATGCCGTGCATCTTGCTGGTATGCGGCGAAATCGTCACCAGCCAGCAGTTGCCGTGCTTGGCGACATACTGCCTGGCCGTCGCGGTTTTCCCCATGCCGGCCTCGGCGCAGATCATCACCATGCCTGGGCTGGTCTGTGCCAACAGCAGCATGTGAGTGATTTCTTCCGAAATCCGCGTCTTGATGAACGGCGGGCTGACCGGCAGCGCCTCCTCCATTTTGCTCGTCTCGTCCAGCTGGTCGAGGAAGTTGGAGACCTTGGAATTGAGCTCGGCGAGACGACCCGGATACTTGCCGGAAATCCACTGGTTGAAGGTTGGCTCCTTGATGTCGATGCGCCGCGCCGCTTCGCTTTTGCTCCACTGTTGCTGCTCGGCAATGCTGGCGATCCGGTCCACCAGGTCAGCGCGACGGGCGATGTCATCGCCGCTGCGGCCAGGTCCGGGTTCAATCACCGGCGGCGTTTCGGGAAGCGACCAGAATGCCGCCTCATCGGGCCTTGTGGCATCGGGTCTTGTGGCATTTGCGTGGTTCATGGTATTATCTCCTCGTCACTGGGGCCTTGGCCCTCGTTTTTTTGCCGGCTGGTTCCAACCAGCCGGCTTCTTTTTTTCACCCACGCAAAACAAAGGGTGGTTCGGGAATTCAGTCTTCGCCGTCCCGCCCGCCCGCGATCAGCCGCAGGCCCTTGGCAAAGTTGTCTTCATGGCTTTCAGTCCAGGCGTCGGGATTGGCTGCGGCCAATGCCGCCGCCCGGCCTCCCGCGAGCCCTCCCGCCAGCCGCACCACGACCGGGCGCACCGGCTGGTGCTCTTGCGGCAGCGGGCCTGCGTAAATCCGCGCCAGCTCGTCCGCCGAAAGTTCGGCTTGCATCCGCGCCTGGTCCTTGATGGTTTTGAGCCAGGCCGCGCGCTTGCGGTTGTGATCGCGCGCTGCGCTGACATCATCAAAACCTGCGTCTTCAATGCGCTGGGCATGGCAGACCAGCCGGTCGCTGATGTCGTAGATGTCAACGCCGGCTTCCAGATGATCCGGGTCAAAACGCACCGTCACCCGCTTGCCGGCATGGGCTGACAGGCCGGGCGACCAGTAGCGGTTGCCAAAAAGCTCGATTTCGCCGCTGCCCTTCTTGGCTCGGATGCTTTCCGCCGCCAGCAGCCAGAGCGACCGCTGTGCCTTGCTTGCCCAGCGAACGATGGTGCCTGGTGCGGCGAGACTGGCCGCGAAGGCGGCATCGAAGCTGCGGCCTTTGGCATTGGCGGCGCGCCGGCCGGGCCGGGCGTTGTGTTCGGCAATTCCGGCCGCTACCAGATGCCGGAATTCTTCCATGGGAATAGCCGCATTGCCGTAGTTTTCCGGCTTGGCATCCGGGCGATTGCCGGTATAGGCACCGGCACAGGCCGGGTGGCGCGAAATATTTTCCGCAAGATCGCGCCATGCCCGCTCTATCGGCTTTGACTGGCCGCTATACGGCGTCGTCCAGATGATCTCGACGCGCAGCGTGGTCAACAGGCCCTGCGGGTCTTCGTCTCTTATCTTGAAGCGGAAGCGCCGTGCCGCCCCGCCGGTGATCCATTTGCTGGCAAACGCCCGGCCGTTGTCGAGGAAGATTTTTTCCGGGATGCCGAAGCGTTCGACCATGTCGCCGATCACCAGTCGCACGGTCTCCTTGTTCTCGGTTTCCGCAAGTCTCCATGCAACGATCTTGCCAGAAAAAAGGTCCTGGATGCCGACCAGAACGGGCCGGCCGATCCGCCCGTCCGGCCAGCGGCAGAACACATCAAATTTGTGTCCGTCCGTGTTGCAGGCCTGCATCGCAGTCAAATGGCTGCGGTCGCGCCGCTGTGCTGGGTAAAGCCCCTTGGAAACATCGCGGCGCTGGCGCGCCATCACCGCAACACCGGCAGGAATTTCCGCTTCGATCCGCCGCCGCAGCGCCCGCTCCGATGGCACCGGCACCCAGCCGCACCGCCTCGCCGCCGCCGCCATCCGGCGATAGCAGGAGGCAAAGCAGGGCGCTTCATCGCGCAGCCAGTCAGACTTGAAAACCTTCAGTGCTTGCGGGTGGCAGGCGGCAAAGCCGTCGCGGCCCTTGTGACGCGGGGCCAGTGCCGCCAGCCGGTCCTGCCGGGCGTGGCCGCTGGCCAGTTCCTGCCAGTTGTACAGCGTCGCCGTGCTCACCCCGGCCTCGCGGGCGGCAATGGCAACAGCGGCGCTGGCCTGGCTGCCGGCATCTTGCAATTCCACCACCCTGTCGAGCGTCTTCAAACGCGCCTTGCAGGTGTCTTTCTGGCGATTTGAGAGCCGGTTATAGCCGTCCCACAAGGCCTCTGCCGCCGGCTTTGCCGGCGGGCTGTCCGGACCGTGCGCCAGTGTCAACCGTGCCTGCACGTCGTCCGGCAGCAGCGAGAAATGATATTCTCGGCCGCCGCCGCGCCCCTCGGCCTTGCGCGCTGTCTCGCCCGCCCGCCAGCCTTGGCGTTGTGCGTGACGGTTGATGCCGCGCACGCTGCCCGGCAGCGTGCCGCCGGCACAGGCGGCAATTTCGCCTGGGGAAAACCATTGCTTCATTGCGCGGCTTCCTTGACCGCTGCCTCGATCACGGCTTGATGCCGTGCCACCCACCGCAGGGTTGCCAGCACCGCCTCCATCCGGGCGATCAGCACGTCGGCTTCGCTGCGCCGCATATTGCCTGCCGAAATTAGCCGGCCATAAACGAAGTGCCGCTTGGCGATTTCCGCTTCGGCCTCGCTGATTTGTTGTTCGATGCTGATTTTCATCACCCGCCCCGCCGTTTCAATGCGTCCTGCCCCGGTGCGGTCAAAACAAACACGGTTTGTCCCCCGGCCATCACCCGGCGCAGCAGGCCCCGGTCGGCCAGCCGCAACGCGCTGTTATGCCGCTGGCCCGCCCGGCCGGACACAACCACCGCGCCGCCGGCCTTCGCTTCCTGCAGCAGTCTCAATTGGTGCGGGCCGACCATTATTCGCCCTCCCGCTCTGGAACCGGGCGCAGCGCCAGCGCCCGGATTTGCCGGGCGATCTGCCGCTGTTTTTGTTGCAGCCGGCCGATTTCGGCGAGCCTCGCCTCGCTGCCGGCCAGCATCAGCAGGCCTTCGTCGCGAGCGGCGAGGTCCCACAGCGACACCGCACCGGTGGTGCGCACCAGCGCCTTGAACTTGGCCAGGCTGATGTCTGCCGTCTTGGCCTCGGAAACGTAGGTGTCGAGCATTGTCTTGGTCATTGAGCAACCAAGGCTGGCGCTGATTTGCGCCGCAATGGCTTCGCGCGGTGCGCCATGCTCTTTGAGCGCGTCGGCCATGCCGCGCTTCATGCGGGCACGGTACCTGTCGAAATTGAGCCGGGCGACCGGCAGACGTTCGGCGAAGATGCCATCGGCAAACAACGCGTGTTGGTCAGGATGGTTACTCTGCACTTTGACCCTCCCTGGGTTGTTTCATTGTCTTCAGCGCCTGCTGCACATAGCCTGCGATCTGGTAGTCGCAGTGCTCGCGCACCGCGTCTGATTTGGCCCGCGCCCGCTCAATTTTCATCCGGATCACAAACCGCGCCGTCTTGAGATCGACGGCGAAATAGTGCTCGGCGCAGAATGCCGAAAACCGGCCCGGCAGCGGATTGCAACAGCCCGGTGCCGGGCACCGGCCATGCGGATCACTGTTCATGGCCGTGCTCCAGGCTGTGCAGGAAGCCGTCCAGGTCTTCTGGCGACCAGTTCCGTGATGCCTGCTCTCGCTGGGCCGGCGTCATCACACGCCGGGTGATCGCCGCGCTTTCGCCCGCCCGTTTGATCGCTTCCCGCGCCACCCTCCCGGCGCGGCTTCGGGCTGCAATCCTGCCGGTTTCAAAAACCGCCATCGCCAGCAGCAGAACCGCCAGCCAGAACAACGCCACGCCATAGCTTCCAAGGTCAGCCATCGGTCTCCCTTTCGATCTCTGTCAGCAGTTCGCGGACCTCGTCCGCATGGATGCGCAGCCAGTCCTTGCGCGCGTTTTTTCCGGCCCGTGACCAAATGGACACCAGCCGTTCTGCGCTCTTGGCGCTGGCGCTGGTTGGGATTGCCGGAAACAGGATTGCCTCGGCGCGGGCAACGTCGCCCTTCGCAGTGCCGGCCAGCAGTTTTGCCAGCTTGGCCTGGTCTTCTGCGGTGTAGCGGGAAACCCGCTCGATGGCCGACTGGTTGTCTTCTGCGCTCGAGTTTGTCAGCGCCGCCGCCAGGGCAAGGTGCAGGTTGCGGGCAATGGTGCAAAGCCGTTCGGCTGTGCGTAGTGAAAGACCAAACCGCTCGGCGGCGCGGGCATAAAACCGCCCTTGCTCGCTGTCTTCTGCAACGCCGAGCAGGTTCAATCCGCCAACATGGCGGATTGCTCTCTGGTAACCGCCACGCTGCACTTTTCCGGCTTTGGCCTCGAACAGTTTGCGCCACTCACTGACCGCGATGATCTTCTCCAGCGCTGACAGCTCGTTGCGAAACAGGTTTTCCTCGATCTCCTCTTCGCGGGCCGCATCGGCATCGGCCTTGACGATTTCGCAAAGGATTGTTTCCCGTCCGGCCATCCCGTGCGCTTCCAGCCGGTGCGCGCCGGAAACCAGCAGGAACGTGCTTGTCCCGTTCGGCGTGCGCCGCACCTTGATCGGCGGCAGGCTTTTGCCGTTAAGCAGCATTGCTGCATACAGCGAAGCGAAGTCAGCCTTGACCGGCCGCAGCCGGTTTGCCGCGACGCCGATTTCCGCGACCTTCAATAATTGCGGGAGTTCCAGCTTGCTCATTCGCGCCCGCCTTTCTTTTCAGCAGTGCTGGCGGCCTTGCGTGCCATCACTTCATAGGTCTGCGAAAACTCGGGCTGTGCCATGCGCTCTTCGACCGTCTTGAGTGCCTGGTTGACCGACGCGCGTGACCGCTCCAGCTGCAGGGCGATCTTGCGTTTCGGCACGCCGAACTTGTTGGCCATCAGGTGGATGGCGATCTGGCGTGCCAGCGCCGCGTCAAACCATTGGTGCGGCGGCGCGATGATGTCGGCTTGCGCCAAATGCGGCATGGCGCTTTGCACCCCGGTGACCGCACTTTCAAACAGGGCGACAACGCCCTGCGTGGCGGCTGGCGGCGCTTGCCCTGCGCGCGCTGCATCTGCTTGCGGCGCGGCCAGGGTCCTTGCCATCGCGGCAATGGCAGTTTTGTTGAACGTCATGCCAGCACCATGGCGAAGCCGGCGACAATAGCCGCGAGGCAGACGCAAAACACCAGCCGGGCTTCCTTGTGGAGTTGCAGCGCGTTCAGGCCGTCTTGCCGTTTGAACGGGTTTCCCATGTCAGTTTGCTCCTGCCAGTTTGGCCCGGTCTTTTCGCCGTTGCCGGATGGCTGGCGGACGGGCATAGTTCACGGATGGCTGCGGCGAGTGCCGCTTGCTTGTGCGGGTGTCGTAGCGCGACGGCCACAGGTCCTTGGGTTCCACGCCGAGCACCTTTGCGACTGCGCTTTCGGCTCGTGCATTCGGGTTGCGCAACGCGTCTCCGGACGCGCCACGCGCCAGTCCGTGATCGCGGTCGATGTCGGTCAGCAAATACCCGGCAAGTTCCAGCGCGTTCTTCACGCGCTGTGCTTCCTGGATCAGTTGGTAGGCGCGGCTCGCCATTTTAGGTTTCGCTCCGGATCGGGTGCCATGGCAGGCTTCCCGGTTTGGGTTTTATTGGTCCGTATTCATGGGAGAATAGTGCCGTTTAGATTTTATGTAAAGTCCTTACGGCTCAACGAAGGCGACCTCATTTTTGTCGACCCGGAAAGTCCGCTCAAGGCCGGTGACGCCGTCGTCGTCCAGACGCAGGACTACGAAGGTGCCGACGTTCTTTCATGGCTCAAGGAGTATGTGCGGCAAAGCCGCGAGGACCTTACCACGCGCCAGCACAACCTGCCGGCCGAGGTCAAATTCAAGCTCGCTGTCGTGCGCGCCGTCCACCGCGTTATGACCACCAAGGACCTTTTCGGCCTTTGAGCGCCTGTCCAAGTTCGCAACTGTAAAATCGCGGCGCGGCAAGCCGAACTTGGACAGCCTAGTGTGCTGATAACAAACGATTTTCGCTAATTTGCTGCCAGCGATTTGGCAAACTTGGACAGCGTGTCCAAGTTCGGTTTGCTTTTGGCTCGCTTCGCCAGGCTGTTTGCCGGTGCTTTCACCGCCCGGTCGTAAATCTGGTAAACCCTTGTGGCAGCGCGTTTTTTTGCCTGCTCTGCACCGGTTGTTTTCTGGCATTTTAGGGGTGTTTTACGAACCGGCCGCCTTGGCCTTGCATGCGCCGCATGGCCGGTGTTTTTCCAATTTCAGGCGTCAAACGTTCGTCCAGCCAGGCCGCGCCAACTCGCCGCTAAGCCCTTGTTGTGTCGTGCCTTCCCGGCATTTCCCGCATAATCCCGGCTCTTCCCGGTAATTCCAGTTCCTGTCGTCCCCCTACACCGGGACCGCCAGATAAAGC
>Ga0163149_10001083_pt1 | contig 35292 bp, 29 predicted proteins | sample OliLakLV19MP5G1_FD_148604 | JGI IMG/M metagenome (GOLD analysis project Ga0163149, IMG submission 148604) | Freshwater microbial mat bacterial communities from Lake Vanda, McMurdo Dry Valleys, Antarctica - Oligotrophic Lake LV.19.MP5.G1 | ecosystem: Environmental > Aquatic > Freshwater > Lake >... | reverse complement strand
TTCGGAACGCAGCGCTCGAACTGCTTCGGAATGCCGTTCAGCGGGATGAGCTCGATGCCATCGTTCGTCCAGAGGCGCGTTCCCGCGGTGTCGATGCGCTGAACGCACGTGGCCCATTGGCTCTGCGCGGAATTGCGCTTGTTGAAAGCCACGACGACGTCGCCGCCCGTCACGATCGCGATCTGCGGGTCGTACTTCTGACGCGAACCCTCGGTCGAAACCTGCACGCCGTTGTGCGCGTGCACTTCGACGCCGGCCGCGCTCACGCGCTGAATCCAGCAGTCGGACAACCCGACCGAGCTGTGCCACGCGAAAACGGCGCCACCCGCGCCGTCCGATTGCACGATCGGCTGATACGCGATCGGCATCACGCTCGCGTCGTAGATCGCGAGAGGCATACCGCCGTTCCACAGCGCATTTCCCGCTGAATCGAATTTCTGCGCGCGGAAGTGGCGCGAGCTCGCGAACGTCGCGGTGTCGCGCACATATCCGACGATCCAACCGCCCGCGTCCGAGGCCGTGATCGCGCTGAACGACGGCTTCTCGACGCCCGGGCCCACGATCTGCAATCCGTCGCCCGCGAACTGGGGGACGCCGTTCGCGTCGAGTTTCTGCACGTGGACCGCACCCGGACCCGGGCTCGGTGAACGCGACCACGTCACGGCGAACGATCCGTCACTGAGCCGCGCGATCTTCGGATTGGCCTCGAAGTCCGCGTTGTTCGAGAGCGCGACTCCGTTCGCGCCCCACGAGAACGTGCCCGTTCCGTCGATGCGATACGCGTAGACATCGAGGTCGCCACCCGCGCGCGTGTCGGTGAACGCGAGGACGCAACCACCCGCGCCATCGCTGTCGATGCTCCAGTCGACGAGCGACGTGCTCTGCGGATTGGCGCTGATCAGCAGACCGTTGTGCGGGAAAACCTCGGTGCCGGTCGGGTCGAGTTTCTGTGCGTAGACCGCATAGCTGCCGCCGCGGTTGTCGAACCACGCGGTCCACGTGGTTCCATCACCGCCGGCCGCGACCTTCGGCACGGCTTGGTCGCCGATCGTGTTGCAGACCGCTAGGTTCGGCGCGGGGTTCGAGGGCCACTGTGCACTGACCGTCGCTGCTAGAACGGGGAAGACGAGGAACAGTCGGCGCGGAGTGAGGAGGTTCATCTCCCCTGAGTCTGCACAGGTCGCGCGATCCGGCAAGTCGCCACACCCGACCCGCGTGAAGTCGAGCCGACTTGACCATCTTCACCCACGGCCTGGGGTGCGCACGCGAGCTCCGTACTAGACTGCCCGCCTCCATGATCCCGCCCAGGAAGACCCGCACGATCTCGATCCGAGGCCTCGAGGTCGGCGGCGCCGCGCCCATCGCCGTGCAGAGCATGGCCGCGACCCGCACGCGCGATCTCGACGCGACGCTGCGGCAGATCCGCATCCTCGAGGCTGCGGGCGCGGACCTCATCCGCATCGCGGTCGACAGTCGTGCCGACGTCGACGCGCTCGCGACATTGCGCGCGCAGACCGACGCGCGGCTCTCGGTCGACCTCCAGGAGAGCTATCGCCTCGCCGAGCACGTCGCGCCCTACGTCGACAAGATCCGCTACAACCCCGGTCACCTCCATCACCACGAGAAGGAGAAGTCGACGCGCGACAAGGTCGCGTGGATCGTCGATCAAGCGGCCAAGCACGATTGCGCCATCCGCATCGGGATCAACGCCGGCTCGATCGCGCCCGAGTACGACGCGCGCTATCCCGACGACCACGTTTCGGCGATCGTCGCATGCGCGATCGAGCACTGCGCGCTCGTCGATTCGCTCGGCTTCACGAACTACCTCGTGTCGATCAAGGACAGCGATCCGCGGCTCGTCGTCGAGGCGAACACGCGCTTCGCGGCCGAGCGCCCCGATGTCCCGATCCATCTGGGCGTCACCGAAGCCGGCATGCCGCCCGAGGGCATCATCAAGACGCGCATCGCGTTCGAGCAGTTGCTCGCACGCGGGATCGGCGACACGTTGCGCGTCTCGCTGACGCTGCCGTTCGACGACAAGGGGCGCGAGATCGAAGTCGGACGCGAACTGATCCGCGACATCGAGGCCGGCCGCTTCCGCTCGGTTCCGCCGAACTTCTTCGACGGCTTGAACATCATCGCGTGCCCGTCGTGCAGCCGCGTCGAGAACGAGAAGTTCATCGAGCTCGCGGCCGACGTGAAGCGCATGACGGAGTATGCGAAGGCCCACAAGCTGACCATCGCGGTCATGGGTTGCCGCGTGAACGGGCCGGGTGAGACGGATGACGCGGACTTGGGGCTGTGGTGCGGGCCGACGCTCGTGAACTTGAAGCGCGGCGAGGAAGAGCTCGGCGCGTTCCCGTACGACGCGATCCTGCCGCGGTTGCAGCAGGAACTGGACGAGTTGATCGCGGCGCGTGTGTCCGCGAAGAGCTGAGCGCGAACGCGTCGAAATGCAGCAGATGCTCAACTTCTGTGCCCAGTGGAACATCACGAGCGATATCGAGGTCATCTCGATCCAGAAGATCGAGGAGGCGTACCGGCGCATGCTCGCGAGCGAGTCAAGTATCGCTTCGTGATCGGCATGGCGCGGTGAGTTCACCGGAGCCCTACCGCGACGACCAATGAGCTACGATTCATCCGATGGCCACGACGATCGAGACTTTGGCTCCGCGCTTCGGCTCGACTCGCGTCGCAACGCTCAGACTCGCGGAACCGCTCTCGCCCGAGGATTGCCAAGTCCAATCCGCGCCGTTCGCGAGCCCCGTCAAGTGGCATCTCGCACACACGACGTGGTTCTTCGAGACCTTCCTTCTCGAGCGCGCGGTCGCCGGGTATCGGCCGTTCCATCCGGCGTTTCGTGAGCTGTTCAACTCGTACTACGTCGGCGTCGGGCCGATGTGGCAGCGTCCGCAGCGTGGTCTGCTGACACGGCCGTCACTCGACGAAGTCCGCGAGTATCGAGCGCACGTCGATGCCGCGATCACGGCTTTGTTGGCTCGACCTGGCGTCGATGCGGCCACACTCGCGCGGATCGAGCTCGGAATCGCGCATGAGGAGCAGCATCAGGAATTGATGCTCACCGATCTCAAGTTCCTCCTCGGTTCGAACCCGCTATCGCCGGTGTACCGCGAGGAAGCCTTCGCCCCGCGGTGCGAGTCTCCGAAGCCCGAGTGGGTGCGCTTCGACGGCGGCGTGCAGGAGATCGGTCACGGCACCGCCGACTTCGCTTTCGACAACGAATCGCCACGTCATCGCGTTTTCTTGGAGCCCTACGAGCTTGCAACGCGGCCAGTCACGAACGGCGAATGGCTCGCGTTCGTCGACGATCGTGGGTACTCGCGGCCGGAACTTTGGATGTCCGACGGATCCGAGGCATCGCGTGCAGAGAGCTGGAAGGGTCCGCTCCACTGGCGCATGCGCGATGCGTCGCGTACGGAGTTCACGCTCGCCGGCGAGGTCCCGCTCGATCTCGCGAGGCCCGTTTGCCATGTGAGCTGGTACGAGGCCGATGCCTTCGCGCGCTGGAGCGGCGCGCGCTTGCCCACGGAGTTCGAGTGGGAGCACGCGGCTTCGACGTGTCGCGTGGAGGGCCGGTTCGCCGATTCGGGTGTTCCGCATCCGCGCTCTTCGACCTCTGGTTCGGGACTACGACAGATGTTCGGCGACGTCTGGGAATGGACGTCGAGTTCGTACTCCCCGTATCCGGGCTTCCGGCCGTGGGAGGGCGAGATCGGGGAATACAACGGCAAGTTCATGTGCAATCAGTTCGTCTTGCGCGGCGGATCGTGCGCGACGCCTCGCGGTCACGTGCGCGCGACGTATCGCAACTTCTTCCATCCGGACGCGCGCTGGCAATTCAGCGGAGTGCGACTCGCCCGATCCTTGGGCTGAAACGCAGCGTCGATTCGCTTTCGCATGTGTGCTAGAAGCCCGCATGCCTCTCGCATCCGCTTCTACGGTGTCTTTCGCCCGTACACGCAGGGATGCGCGGGTCGTCACCGAGCGCGCCGTGCACGTCGGCGTCGTCACCAAGAAGGTCGAGGAACTGGCCGCGGACTTCACGCCTCCGCCCCCGAGCGTTCTGCCGCGCGGCATCGAGCCCGAGCACGTCGTCGAATTCCTGCTCGTTCGCGCCGCGCTGCGATTCGGCAGCGGATACGAACCGAAGTTGACGCTGCGCCCCGGCGATACGGCTGCGGAGGCGCTCGACATCGCCCTCGTCGACCGGTTCTCGGAACGCGGACCTTTTGCGCCGCTCGATTTGGTCCACGCAACGCCGACCGACATTGCCGCATTGCGTGGACAGGGTCTGGTCGAGCCGCCTCAGGCCGAGTTCGTCGACCTCCAGACCCGCGCGTTGCGCGACCTCGGTCGATTCCTCATGGACCGTCACGACGGTTCCGCGATCCGTCTCGTCGAGTCGGCCCTGGGTTCGGCCGCGCGATTGTGTGAGACGCTCGCGACGATGCCCTTCTTCCACGACGTCCAGCGCTACCGCGGGATGGACGTGCACTTCTTCCATCGCGCTCAGCGCTTCGTTCTCGACGTCGCTGCGGCCGCGCACGACGACGGGATCGGGCGCTTCGAGGATCTGCGTGAACTCGCGCCGAGCTCCGATGCGGAGTGCGCACTCGCGCTGCGTGTCGCCGGCGCGCTCGTTCACGATGCCCAATTGAAGGGTCGCGTCGATCATGGCGAAATCGTGCCCGCGCATTCAGAACGCGAGGTCGAGATCCGCACCGCGACTCTTCACGCCGCGGATCTGTTGTTGACGGCTATCCAAGTCACGCGACCTGCCACCAGTTCGGCGGAAGTCGATCGGTGGTTGCGAGTGCGTGCTCGCGAAGCCCGTGTCTGCGGCCGCGAACCGCACCGCACCCGCAGCGTTCACTACTGACGCGTCACGCGCGGGTTCAACGGGGCTCGGGCCCGCGCTTCGATTCCTCGCCCGTGTATCCGAGATCGTCGAGGTGCTTCTGGACGTCGGCTGGCGGCGAAGATCCCGCGGCTGGACCCGCGTGCGACGTCGCGAGTCGGTCCAGCTCCGAACCGACTTCGTCGAGCTCGCGCATCGCATCGGATAGGAGCGGCGAGCCGGGATCTCCGATCGGATGTTGCTCACCCGGGTCCGACACGAGGTCGAAAGCCGATAGCGTCGATTGCGCGCGATTTCCGATGACCTTCCAACCCTGCTCGCGGATCGCGAGCAACGATCGACCGACGCTTTCGAGCTCGGAGACCGCCTGTTTTCCCGCTCCGGAGCCAGCGGTGGCATCGGTGAAGATCTCGACCAGACTCGAGCCGGAGGTGTCGCGCAACGGCTCCAACCCACACAGTTCGACGAGCGTCGGCGCGATGTCGACCGATCGAGTCTGCGCAGCGATGCGCACCCCCGCAGGCACCGCCTTCGGATAACGCACGACGAGCGGAACGCGAATGACCTCGTCGTAGAGGGTCGTGCGGTGTCCCTTCCAACCGTGCTCGAAGAACTCCGTGCCGTGATCGGACGTCAGCACGATCACCGTGTCGTCGAGAACTCCAGCCTGCTCGAGCTGCACCCGAATTTTCTCGATGAACGTGTCCGTCCACGCGATCTCACCGTCGTAGAGCGCGATCAAGTGCTCCAGGTCGCGCGCGCTCATCTGCGGACCGATGCGTTCGTCGAAGAAGAAGTCCCGCCCCGTCACCCACCCCGTGTAGTCCGGGTCGAACTTCCGATCGAAGGGCGGCGGCGGCGTGAAGTCGTAATGCACGTCCCAGAAGTGCACGAACGCGAAGAAGGGCTTGTCGTCGCGTCCCTGGAACCAGCTCTGAAATGCGTCGAATGTGCGCGGATTCGCGATGTCTTGATGCGATGCGCGGCGCGTCGAGTCGTCCTTGGCCCAATCGACGGGCTTCGCGGCATCGAGCGTCGCGCCGTACGACGTGCAATCGACGTAGCGATCGAACCCTTGACCGAATCCGAATGCCGGGTGAAGGAATGGGCCCGCGAAAAAGCCGGCCGTCGAATAGCCGCTCTCGTGGAATCGCTCGGCAATCGTCGTGTGACGCGGCTCGAGCGCCTTGTCCACGTCGGTGCAACCGTGCCCCGAGTCGAAGAGTCCGGTGAAGATCGCGGCGTGGGCGGGCAGCGTCCACGAACTGGAACTGATGTGCCGTTCGAACAGCGTCCCTTCACGGGCAATCCGATCGATCGCGGGGCTCGTCGCGCGCTCGTAGCCGTAGCACGACAAGTGATCGTGACGCAGTGTGTCGATCGAGATCAGCAGGACGTTCGGAGGTCGGGGTGGGTCGTTGCCGCACGAGACGAGTGCGAGCGCAGCGAGCGGGATGACGAGGTTCGGGCGCACGAACCGAGACTATCAGTCGGGCGCCACGAACGCTCTCGCGTGTGGCGACAGTGATCTGATGCGGCGGCTCCCGGCACCGCTACGGCTCGCTGATGGATCTCGCGCTCGAGTCGAGAGAAGCGATCCACCTGAATGGCACCTTGCTCGCAACCTCGATTGCGATGGCCACGGCCGTCTTCTTGGCCCACGTGCACGATTCGATCGGCGCCGTCGGAGCTTGGGCCGACACGTTCACCATCTTCGCGATGCGCGAGTGGAGGCCGCGCGAACGAGCGGCCGGCGGTTAGGATCCGCGCGACGATGCAAACGCCCCGCGAAACGTTCCTTTCCGCTCTTCGGCGCGACCCGGTCGCACGTACGCCCTGGTGGGTCATGCGGCAGGCGGGGCGCTACCTCGCCGAATACCGCGCCGTACGGAGTGGCCACGGATTCCTCAAGATGGTCCGCGATCCCGCACTGGCCGCCGAAGTCACGCTGCAACCCATTCGGCGTTTCGGCATGGACGTCGCGGTGATCTTCTCGGACATCCTCGTCCCGTGCGCCGCGATGGGCGTCGACGTGCGCTTCGAAGAGGGCGAGGGGCCGAAGCTCGCGCCCGCGATCCGATCGCGCGGTGATGTCGATGCTCTGCGCGACTTCGATGCCTCGAAGGACACTGCGTTCCTCGGTGAGGCGATCGTGCGCGTTCGTCGCGAACTCGGGAACGAGCGCGCGATCCTTGGTTTCTGCGGCGCTCCGTGGACGACGGCCAGCTATTTCGTCGAAGGCGGGTCGAGCCGCAACTTCGAGCACGCGAAGGCGATGTTGCATGGCGATTCGGCGACGTTTTCGCGCCTGTGCGAGCGACTCGTCACGAACCTCGTCCCCTACCTCGCGATGCAGATCGAGGCCGGAGCGGACGCCGTGCAGATCTTCGACTCGTGGGGCGGCGCTGTCGATGCGCGGACGTGGCGCGAGCACCTCTTGCCGCACGTCGCGCGACTCGTCGCGGAGACCCGAACGCGCACGCGAGGTCGCGCGCCCATCATCTTGTACGTGAACGGCGCATCGCAGCTGCTCGAAGTCCTCGCCGAGTCGGGTGCGGATGCGATCGGTATCGATTGGCGCGTGGATCCGGTCGAGGCGCGCTCACGAATCGGCTCGCGGTGCGCGATCCAAGGCAATCTCGATCCCACGATCCTCTTCACGAGTCCGGATGTCGTCGAAAGCGAAACCCGCCGCATTCTCGCTGGTTTCGGCAGCGATCCGGGCCACGTTTTCAACCTCGGCAGCGGCATCTTGCCCGGAACTCCGGTCGCATCCATGGAAGCGATCGCGCGCGTCCTGGCCTCCGCGTGACCGCTTCGGTGCGGACATGGCGAGCGTTATGCTCCGTCGCATCATGAAACGTGCCTCGATGTGCGCCGCGCTCGTGCTCGCCTTGCTGCCGGCCTGCTCGGGACTCACGACGAGTTTCGACTACGACACCGCGCACGTGTTCGGTCCCATCGCGAGCTATGCCTGGATCGAGAAGCAGGACAAGTCGATCGCCATGCGGCGCGTGCGCGACGCCGTCGATCTGGAGCTCGCCGCGCGCGGATTCGTGGAGACCGCTTCGCGTCCCGATGTCCAGATCGCCGCGCACGTGGGCAGCCAAGAGCGACTGCGCATCGTCGATTGGGGCTACACGTATCCGCAACGCGGCTATTGGCACGGCGGCCGAGACATCGACGTGTACCAGTACGAAGAAGGTTCCCTGGTACTCGACGTCATCGATCCGGCGCAGAGCGAATTGGTCTGGCGCGGCAAGGCATCGAAGGCGATCGATCGATCGTGGACGCCGGAGGAGCGGGAGACCGAAGTTCGCGAGGCCGTGCGCGCGCTGCTCGCCGAGTTCCCGCCCAAGAAGTAGCGGGTCGAAGTACGAGTGGGGTGATTCCGAACTTCGCGGCATGACTCAAGCTGAATGCGCCCTCCTGGCAAGGCGCATTGACGACGCGTGTTCGCTGCATCCCTCGGAGGAGCAGCAACGCATTCCAGGGAGTCGCAGGCGGCTCAAGTCATGCCGCGAACTTCGGAATCACCCCACTAGCCCCGCTCGTTCATCAACCGAGCGTCGTCGCGTCGAGTTCGGCCAGCCACGTCGTCGCGTCGGAGTCACTCGGTGCGCGCCAGTCGCCGCGCGGGGAGAGCGAGCCCCCGGAGCCGACCTTGGGGCCGTTGGGCATCGCGCTGCGCTTGAACTGCGATTGCGCGAAGAAGCGTTGCAGGAAGATGCGTAACCAGCGACGCGTCGTGTCGAGGTCGTAGGCGCGACGTTCATCGCCGGGTACGTCGGGCCACGTGCCGCGCGCGGCATCGCGCCACGCGTTCCAAGCGAGGAACAGGACCTTGCTCGGCCGGTATCCGAAGCGGTTCACGTAGTAGAGATGGAAGTCGACGAGCTCGTAAGGGCCGACGATGTCCTCGGTCCGCTGTGTCGGTTGGCCGTCCTTCGTGCCGGGCACGAGCTCGGGGCTGATTTCGGTCGCGAGGACGTCGAGGAGTGCGCGCGAGGCGTCGCTCGAGAGTTCGCCACTCGCGGCTTCGAAGCGGATCAGGTGGCGAATCAAGGTCTTCGGCACGCTGGCGTTCACGTTGTAGTGCGCCATCTGGTCGCCCACGCCGTACGTGCACCAACCGAGTGCGAGTTCGGACAAGTCGCCGGTGCCGACGACCGGCGCTCCGTGCAAGTTCGCGAGGCGGAACAAGTGACTCGTGCGTTCGCCGGCCTGCACGTTCTCGAACGTCGTGTCGAACACGTTCTCGCCGCGAGCGAAAGGATGCCCGATGTCGGTGAGCATCTGCCGACAACTCGGACGGATGTCGATCGTCGATGCCGTGACGCCGAACGCGGTCATCAGTCGATGCGCTTGATCCAGCGTGCGATCGCTGGTCGCGAAGCCGGGCATCGTGACCGCGATCACGTTCTTGCGCGGCAAGGACAGCGAATCCATCGCTCGACACGCGACGATGAGCGCCTGGGTCGAGTCGAGGCCGCCCGACACGCCGATGACGGCTTTCGTCGACTTCGTGGCCTCGAGGCGGCGCGCGAGGCCTTGCACTTGGATGCGGTAGACCTCGCGACAACGCTCGGCGCGCGTGGCGGGATCGCTGGGAACGAACGGGAAGCGCTCGTAGACGCGCTCGAGCTGCAAGACGCCGTCGGTCGAGAGCGCGAGCGGAACCTCGACGTGTCGGAACCGCGCGACCTCGTCCGCGTGTCGCTGCGCCGTAGCGCCGAAGCTCGTCATGCGCTCGCGATCGGCGGCCAGTCGCCCGAGATCGACGTCCGCGGTGAGAAGCTGATCCTCGCGCCGAAAACGCTCGTTTTCCGCCAGCGGCGAACCGTTCTCGGCGATCAAAGCGTGTCCGTCCCACGCCAGATCCGTCGTCGATTCGCCGTAGCCCGCACCGGCGTAAACGTAGGCCGCGAGGCACCGCGCCGATTGTCCGAGCACGAGCGACCGTCGATAGTCCGACTTGCCCACGGTGGCGTTCGACGCCGACAGGTTCAGGATCAGCGTCGCGCCGGCCAGCGCGGCGAGCGATGACGGGGGCAGCGGAGTCCACAAGTCCTCGCACAGCTCGACGCCGATGACGAGCTTCGGCTGACCCGCGACGCGGAACAGGAGATCGGTGCCGAACGGCACGCTCGCGCCGAGCAATTCGACCGCGCGTCGTCGCGCGTGCGAGCCGGGTGCGAAGTGGCGCAGCTCGTAGAACTCGCGGTAGTTCGGCAGGTAGCTCTTCGGCACGAGCCCGAGCACGCGCCCTTTCGCGACGATCGCCGCGACGTTGAAGAGTTCGCCGTCGATCGTCAGCGGCAAACCGACCGCGAGGACGAGCTCGAGATCCTTCGTCGCTTGGACGACGCGACCGAGCGCCGCCACCGCCGCGCTCTGCAACGCGGCTTGGTGGAACAAGTCCTCGCACGAGTAGCCCGTCAGCCCGAGCTCGGGGAGGACGAGGACGCTCACCCCGCGCTTCGCCGCCGCGCGCGCCATCCGGATCGCCGCCTCGGCGTTCGCCATCGGGTCCGCGAGATGGACCCGCGGAACGCCCGCCGCGACGCGCACGAAATCGTGGGTGTGGAGGTTGTCGAAGGTCACCGAGGGGATCCGGGCGGCACGTGCCGTTCTGACATCATCGCCCAGATCGCCCCTCGGGTCGAAGTCGGACGGCCCAGAACGCCGAGGAATCCGCTGCCGCCGGCCCGGGCGGGGCTATCTTCGCGGCCGAAACGTGACCCAGCGATGAGTTTCCAAGCTGAACCGGCCCGTGCGCTCCTCGAGCGCTATGCGACGTCCGCCCCGCGCTACACGAGTTATCCGACCGCGGTCGACTGGTCGAAGGACTTCGACGCGGCGCGCTATCCCGATTTACTCGCGCGGGCCGCCACCTCGACAGAGCCCTTGTCGCTCTACGTGCACCTGCCGTTCTGCGCCGAGATGTGTCTCTTCTGCGGGTGCAACGTCGTGGTTTCGCGCAGCCGCGAGCGTGCGGACCGCTACGTCGACGCGCTCGAGCGCGAGATCGCGTTCGTCGCCGCGAGCGGCATCGGCCGCCGCGCGGTCAGCCAATACCACTGGGGCGGCGGCACGCCGACACAGCTCTCGCTCGAGCAGATGGCGCGCGTTCAAAAGGCGATCACGGGCGCGTTCCACTTCGCGCTCGACGCCGAGATCGCCATCGAAGTCGATCCGCGCGTCACGACCGCCGATCAAGTGCGCTGGCTCGCCAAGACGGGCTTCAACCGCGTGTCGCTCGGCGTGCAAGACTTCGAACCCGACGTGCAGAAGGCCGTGAACCGCGTGCAGAGCGAGGCGCAGACGCGCGCCGTCGTCGACGTGGCCCGCGCGGCCGGGATCGCGTCGGTGAACATCGACTTGATCTACGGACTTCCGCACCAAACGCTCGCGGGTTTCGAGCGCACGATCCGTCGCGTGCTCGACATCCGGCCCGAGCGCGTGGCGCTCTTCCACTACGCGCACGTGCCGTGGATGAAGAAGCACCAGACCGCACTCGAGATCGATGCTGCGCCGTCGAGCGACCTGAAGCTCACGATCTTCCTGCGCGCGCTCGAGCTGTTCCGCGATGCGGGATACGTCTACATCGGCCTCGATCACTTCGCGCTCCCGACCGACGAACTTGCGCGTGCTCAGTCAGCCGGTCGTCTGCAGCGCAACTTCATGGGCTACACGACGCGGCGCGGCGGCGACATGGTGTCCCTCGGGGTCTCCGCGATCGGCGAGGTCGGCGGCGCTTTCGTGCAGAACGCGCACGCGGAGCCGGAGTACGTGAAAGACGCCAACCAGCGCGGTTTCGCGACGTTCCGCGGCCATGCACTCTCGGCCGAGGACCGTCTGCGTCGTGACGTCATCGTCGGGCTGATGTGCAACCTCGTGCTCGATACGGCGGCGGTCGGCGCGCGCCACGGGGTGGATTTCGCGCTGCACTTCGCGCGCGAACTGAGCGAGCTGGCGCCGCTCGAGGCCGACGGCCTCGTCGAAGTCACGCCGACATCGATCCGTGTGACGCCGCTCGGCCAGTTGTTCCTGCGCAACGTCGCGCTGCCCTTCGACGCGTACTACCGCGCGCGGCAAGCGACGGGCGGCGACGGACAGCGCACGTTCTCGCGGACGGTCTGATCGAACCGGACGAGGCGATTCATTCGACCGCGAGGCGCGACCAGCGAACCTGGTCGCCGACGAGTCCGGCACGGGAGGTGCACTGCAATCCGCGCGCACACGCTCCTCGTGTCAACGCGCGCGACGGCGCGCGCTCGGGAGCGGAGGCCCGAGGCTTCACCCCGCGATGGAAGCAATGACACGAACGCGTGGAATTTTGGCGCTTTGTGCAGTAGCACTCATGGCGACTTCGTGCTCGATCTTCCAGAGCGTCGCCGAGGCTCCCGGTCGTCTGCTCGGCATCCTCGCGCCCAGCCCCGACGGCAAGTCGACGATCGATCTCGAGGTCGTGCGCAACGAGGGTCTGCGCTTCGCCGACCGCATGGTGTCGCGCATCGACATCGCCACGCGCATCTTCGCGAACCGGCTCGACACACCCGAAGCGGCGGAGCGGGCCTTGAGCTGGCGGCTCAGCACCGCCGATCGCGCGTACCAGACCGCTGCGCAATCGCGGCCGATCGCGGCGCTGTCCGACTTGCTCGCGTTGTGCATCTACGAACGTAGCGTTCACAGGTTGTACTGGAGCAAGCGCTACGGCGAGGAAGCCGACGAGCCGATGCTCGCTGTGTGGAACTCGCTGGTCGAGGAAGGGATCGAGACCGTGAACCGGCTGCTCAGCAAGGATCTGAGCCAGGCGGTCGGGCGGGTGATCGCGCGCTGGGACGAGACGGCGACGGACTCCGAGCAGCTCCAGCGCGCCGGCCCGCCGCGTTTCGAGGACCTCGTGTCGAAGGATTTGGATCCCAAGGAGACGGTCACGATCTTCGGCGCGCTAGGACTCGATCCCCTCGACTCGATCGAGCCTGCGGCACGTGAGATCGCGCGCACGCGCGAGCTGGGCGAGCGCGCGGTGTACCTCGCCCAACGCGCGCCGCGGACGCTGGCCTGGCGCGCGGAACTCCTCGCGCTGCAGCTCACGCAGCAGGCCGATATACACGCAGTGGTCGAGAGCGTCGAGCGCACCTCGAAGGCGTTCGAGAGCGTGTCGGAGACCGTCGCTGCGCTGCCGGAGCAGTTACGCATCGAAGGCCAGGCTCTGGTCCAGGACATCTCGAAGGCTGCCGCGGAGCAGCGCGCAGGACTCGCCGCCGATCTGGAACGGACGGCGCCGAGCACGCAAGCGCTGCTCACGACGGCCGAGAAGACGCTGGACGCAGGAACTCGGACGGCGCAGGCGGTGGAATCGATGGCGCACGCTTTCCGCGGCTCGACCGCGGAGGGCGAGGGCCAGGGCCTGAAGGACGAGTCGTCTCCCGGCAAGCCGTTCGACCCGGTCGAGTACACGGCACTCGCGGCACAGACGACACTGGTCCTGGAGCAGCTGAACACCGCCGTCGCGCGGCTCGACACGAGCCTGCCGGTCGTGCAGCGCACCATGGACGACGCCGCGTCGCGCGTGGATCAGTCCGTCGATCGGGCGTTGAATTCCTTGCTGAAAGTCGTGCTGATGACGATCGCAGCCGTTGTCGTGGCGATCGTCGTCCTGCGGTTCGTGCCGTCGCGCCGTCGCCGCGATGTCGCCGACTGATCGCGAAACTGCGCCTTCTCTCGGCGGATTTCGCTCAAACCGCTGTCGCCGCCTCCCGCATCGCGGCCAGCGTCTGCGCCACGTGCTCGCGCTCGGTCCCGAGCGCGCCGATCGACACACGGACCATCCAGCGACCTTCGAGGATCGCCGGCGTCAGATACGCGACTCCGGAACGGTTCACGGCCTCGGCCCAACGCAGCGTGTGCGCATCGAGCGCATCGCCTGTGACCCCCGGTGGTTCGTGGCGCACGCAAACCGTCTGCAGGAGCACGGGCGCGAGCACGCGCCACTGCGGCGTGCGACGCACTTCTTCCGCGAACCACCGCGCGTTCTCGATGTCGCGACGCAGACGTGCTCGCAATCCGCTCACGCCTTGCTCGCGGATCAGGAACCACAACTTGAGCGCGCGGAATCGACGGCCGAGCGGGATCCCCCAGTCGCGGTAGTTCTTGACCTGCCCGTCAGCGGCGGTCTTCAAGTAGCTCGGACTCGTGCTCATCACGCGCACGAGGTGTTCGGCATCGCGCACGTAGTACACCGAGCAATCGAATGACGCGCCCAACCACTTGTGCGGGTTCACGACGATCGAGTCGGCGCCCTCGATGCCGCTCCACATCGAGCGACACTCGGGCAGGATCATCGCCGAGCCGGCCATCGCTCCATCGACGTGCAGCCACAGACCGTGCTCCTTCGCGAGGCGAGCACAAGCATCGATCGGATCCATGGCGGTCGTCGTCGTCGTGCCCGTCGTCGCGACGATGGCGCACGGAACACGGCCTTCCTCGCGGTCGGAACGGATCGCGATGCCGAGCGCATCCGCATCCATGGCGAACGAGTCGTCGGTGCGGATCTTGCGCAGGTTTTCGCGGCCGAAACCGGCCATCAGCGCGGCCTTGTCGATCGAGCTGTGCGCGTGTTCCGACGCGTAGACGACGAGCGGCCGCTGTTCGCCCTGCAAACCCCCGCGGACCAGCGAGAAGTTGGAGGTCCGCTCGCGCGCGCACAGGAGCGCCACCAGCGAACTGGTCGAGGCCGTGTCCTGGATCACGCCGCTCCACACGTTGGAAAGGCCGCTCATCTGGCGCAGCCAATCCGTCGCGACCTCTTCGATCTCCGTGAGCGGCGGACTCGAAGCCCACGCGAGGCCTAGGACGCCGAGCCCCGTAGAGAGTTGATCACCGAGCACCGCGGAGAGCTCGCCGTTCGAGGGGAAATACCCGAAGAAACGCGGATGCTGCCAGTTCGCGAGATTCGGGATCACGAGGCGATCGACGTCGGCGAGGACGCGTTCGAAATCCTCGGGGTCCTCGGGCGGCTCGGTCGGGATCTGCGCGCGGATGGCGCCAGGTTTCGCGCTCGACGCAACGGGTCGAGCTTCGATGCCAGCGCGGTAGTCCGCGATCGTGTCCACGATGCGGTGTCCGAAACGGCGGAATTCCTCGGGGTTCACAGGCGTCCTCGGAAGTGATCGTAACGTTGCCCTCGTCCGCGGCGCGTTCGCATTCTGCTCGCGGCTTCTTGATTCAGGGCACAGTCGATGTCGTGCACGCGCTCATTCCTTCGGAGCATGCCAGAGGACGATCCGTTGGAACTCGACCTCCTCGACTCCCAACCAACGAATCAGCGTCTCGTACTGCCCGACCATCTCGGGAAGGAGGATGGATGTCGTGGGGTTCCCCGCGATGACGCGCCCCCAACTGCGATCCTTGCGTTGAAACTCCGCGTCGCCCACAGGGCGCACGAAGACGTCGAACGACACGGGCGTCTCGACGTCGGCCGTGATCTCGAGGATGGGGACGGACTGCGCGGGCAGGGTCTGCGGGGGCAGGAGCAATCCGGCGCGTTCTACGAATCTCCTGGCCCTCAGGACTCCTTTCTCGGCGTGGACCTCGGCTTCACCGAACGCCATGGCCTTCGATGGCGAGGTTGCAAGGCTCCACATGAGGACAGCGCCTTCGAGCTGGGAGCGCGACGCGGGCGACCCGGCCAGGTCGACGCCATAGATCGGAGGAAGGACGTAGAGCGATCGATCGACGAACGTTTCGAGGACGATGTCCGGGACTTCCTGGAAGACGTCCTTGGACATGAACTGGAGAGTGCTGCGCGCGGACGTGTACGAAAACGTCGTGAAAAGCAGCGGTTGCAGATAGGGTCCGAACGAATCGTGGAACCAGACCAAGCGGGGTCGATCGTTGGGACCGTTGGTGATGACGCGCCGATCCGAGCCCTCGCCGACGTCCATCTTCACGTCGTATTGCGGCGGCAACACTCCGAGCCCATAACCAGCGCTACCCAGCAAGTCGTCGATGTAGAGCTGGCGCCCGAGGCTGTCGCCGCTTCCGGTGTCGACGAGCGGCGTCAGCTCCTCGAAAGACCGGGTCTCGAGCTCGGGGAAGTCCTCGCGCAGTCGTTCGACGATCGCTCGATAGGCCACGTAGACGCCGCGACCGTTCCAGTGCGTTCCGTACTCGTAGTAGAGCCAATCACTCGGCGAGTCCTGCGACTTGGCTGCGAAGAACGCCGGCCGCAGATCGAGGAACGGGATCGACGGTTCGCGCGCGAGGCGTTGCGCGAACTGCTCGAAACGCGACGGCCCGACCGGCTTCCAAGTCGCCGGTGCGCGCTCGGGGTAGATGACCTCTTTGCTCGGGCACAGCACGAAGAGGTACTTCGCGCCGACGCGCGCGCAGGCGTCACGACGCTGCGCCAGCACTTCGACCCAACGATCCAACTCGGCTTCGCCGACTTGATGCAGTCCGCGATACACGTCGCGTGTGCCATCGCCGGCATAGAACGCCCAGCCGGTCGGCCCTCGATCGAGGCTTTCCGCGGAGGACGCGCCGATCCACATCCACTGGACGATGTTGCGCCAGCGCAAGAGGAAGTCGCGCAAGCCCATCGTGTCGGCGTAGTGCAACTTCAGGCCGCGCGTGAACTCTGCCCCGCCGAGGAATTCATCCGGCCAAGCGGGAAACGGCGCGGGATCGCGCAATTCGGCCTGACGCGGATCGCGCTCGCTCGACGGTCGCACGAGCTGATCGACGAACGGTCCGAGAAGGAGGCCGCAGAACAGGAACGAGAACGCGATGTCGAAGACTCGCCGAGCGCCGCGTGCGTTGGCGCCGAGAGCCGTCGTGCCTGCTGTACGGAGACTCATGACGAGCGGGGCTCGAAAGAGTGGTTGTAACCGCTCGCTCGCGCGCCGTCGCGGATTCCGGTCGCATCACGGCCGCACGATCGTCACGCCCTCGCTCGCAAAGACGATCGGGATGCGCGCGACCTCACGCCCGGAGTTCAGGAGGACGCACACGTACTCGCTCTCCGCCGTGGATCCGACCTCGGCCCGACCGCCGGACAGCTTCATCGTCTGCGAGGTCCATTGCACCGAGGAGCTCTGCAAGCCGAACACCGTCGTGCGCGCGAGGTTGAACCGCACGGGCTCGCCCGCCGCATCGAGGAACCGCGCCTCATCCGCCGTGTGTTGCGTGCTCGGGCCGAGATCGACTTGCACGAACGCGTGGCGAGAGGCCGAGACCTCGAGCTGCGCGCCAACGCCTTCGCCCAACCCGCTTGGGTCAGCAGCGCGTCGAGGTCTCGGTGAGTCGTGGCCATCGAGTTCGGACGACCCCACGCCGCGGGCCCGGATCGATGTCACGGTATTCGAGAAGTCGCCGGCGAACCGCGTCAGGGCCGGATGATCGTCACGCCTTCCTTCGCGAAGACGATGGGGATGCGTGCGACCTCTTGTCCTTGGCGGAGCAGGATCAGCGTCAACTCGTCCTCGTCGACGGTCACGACATCCGAGCTGCCATCGAGGATCGGGAGTGAGGCCGCGACCCGTTCCGATACCGTCGTCACGGTCTGTGCGGCGATCGTCCACGACGAGTCGAGCCCGACGGTTCCGCGCGAGTTGCGGACCTCGAAATCCGTGGCGAGCCCCGGCTTCGACGTGACGTCGACCTGGATGGCGCGCCGATTCGGCACGACGATGCGAATGTCGTCGAGCGGATCGCCCGGCTTCACGTCGACGCCGATCCGATACGACTCGAGGTCCGCGAAGACCTGCACGACGCGACCGCGAAGTCTCGTCAGCTCGAACGCCCCTTCGGAGTTCGTCGAGACGCTGCGCGACGTCAACGGCCCGATGTCGGAGCCGAGATCGAGTTCCGCGCTGACGCCCACGCCCGCCATCGGCTTCCCGGCGCCGTCGACCACGCGACCGGCGACGCGCAGCTCGGGGCCGCCCGTGTCGAGCGTGACCAAGAGGTCGCTCGTGCCCGCGCGGACGCGTTCGAGCACGCAGATCGCAGGCGGATCGATGGACACGACGACCAGTCGATAGTCGCGGTCTTGCAGTCCGCCGATCGAGAACACGTCGTTGTCTTCGTCGCGCTCGACACCGAGGTTCGGCTCTCCCCGCAAGATGGCCTCCACCGTTTGATACATCCGAGGCGGCTTCGTCACCGATCTGATCTCCACGGTGCCGAATCGCTCTTCCTCGAGGCGCGCGCGAGCACCCGGGAGCGGATTTCCCGCGATGTCGACGAAGCGGCCCGAAATCCGCAAGGGATCTGCGCCGAGCACGAGATCGAACTTCTCGTTCGCGGCACGGCGCCTGAGGTCACCGGGTGACGAGAACGTGATGCTGGTCGGCAACTGGTTCTCCGACACGGCGATGAGTTCGATCACCGGCTCGTCGTCACGGAGATCCGACGGCCTCACCAACAGAGAGAAGCTCCCGTCGGTCGCCGTCCGTTGTGTGGCGTTCCCGACGCGCACGTAGGCACCGGATACGCGGGCGCGGAAGTTTGTGGCATGTTCCACCGAACCGCACACGACGATGTCTTCGATGGCCGGAGCGTCGAAGGCGATCACGAGGTCATCGCGTGCTCTCGTGGGGATCGGAATGGCGCGCGCATCGCGTCCGTCGAGGCTCGCGCGAATCGTCCCGTCGACCAGCGGCACTTCGCCGAGGTCGAAGCGGCCGTCCGCGTCGCTGAACGTCGCGTAGCCGATCCGGTGCGGGTCCGCGTCGATCACGTCGGCCAGGGTTCGCTGCGCGCCGTCGTCCATGCCCACATCGATGGATGCGCCAGCGACGGGCTTACCCAGCGGGTCGAGCACGGATCCGCTCAACTTCCCCGCGGGCGCGACGAGGATCGTGACGCGGCGATCGGAGCCGGCGCGCGGGAGTCGATCGACCCACACCGTGGTCCATCCGGGTCCGGTCGCCTCGAGCGCGGCGCCCACGAGCTCGCGCTCGATCGCGAACGATCCGTCAGCCGCGCTGCGGACGGTTGCGGCGCGGGTGCGTTTCACTGTCCCGACCTGGAGCCCCGGAACGGGATGCCGCTCGAGATCGAGCACGCGGCCGCGGAACATCGATCTCGATTGATCTCTCTCCACCGAGAGCGCGTTCGTCTCCGCGATCGGCGCGCGCGCAGCGTGCTCGGGCACGGCCTCCAGACTCCGATCCGGGTCGACCGCCTGCGCGAGATCCGACGCGACTTCGGGCGACGCCGAAGCGAGCGTGCGCGACGACGTATGCTCTTCGTCGCGCACGACGATCCACGTCACAGCGGACGCCGCGAGCACGAGGGCGACGGCTGCTTTCCACTTCGCTCCCATCAGAACGACTCCGATCGTCGAGGCCGTGAGCGACTGCGAAGCCGCGAGGGGCATGAACGCGGCGATCCACGCACTGCGATCTCCGCCGTGCTCGCGATCGAAGCGCTTGCGCAACATGTCGAGCCCGCGCGCGAGTCGCGTCTTCACGGTCTGGACGGGCACGCCATCGCGCTTCGCTATCTCGCGCGGCGCGAGACCGTCGTAGTAGCGTGCCCACACCGTCGAACGCGACGGCTCGGGCAGCTCACGCACCGCCGCGATCAGGCGCACCTGCAGGTCGGCCGCGTCGTCGACGGCATCCGAACCGCCGTCGCGTTCGTGCCGAGCGACCGTGCGTTCGCGCCGTTCTCGTCGCGAGACCTCGCGCGCGTCCTCCCGGACGAAGTTGCGCAGGACGGCCGCGAGCCAGCGCCGCGGTGGCGCGCCCTCGGCCAGCGGTCGACGCATCGCGGCGATCCACGCGCGCTGCACGAGGTCGTCCGCGCGATTCGGATCCCGCACGAGACTGCGTGCCAACGCCCGGGCCCAATCGCCGTGGGCGAGCAGCGCTTCGAGGTCGTGCGGGTCGGTACTCATCGCCGTGGTCCTACCCGATGACACGGACTGCGGATCGATGCCGCCCGAAGTTGGAATTCTCGGCTGGTTCCGTGACCTCAACTCGTGTTGCCAGAATCTAGATGTCGATCTATACTCGGGTCATGAGATCCAAACGAGCCAAGCTGTTCCGGAACGGGGCAAGCCAGGCGGTCCGACTGCCGAAGGAGTTCCGCTTCCCCGACGATCAGACGGAAGTCCTTGTACGTCGAGAAGGTCGGAAGATCGTCCTCGAACCCGTCGACGCGTGGCCGGAGGAGTTCCTCGCGTGCCTGGGTGCGTGGGACGAGGAGATCGAGCGCCCGCATCAAGACGCGATCCGTGAAGTGCGGATGCGCCGCAAGTGAGCGACCGCTATCTCCTCGACGCGGACACGGTGAGCTACGCACTTCGCGGCATGGCCGGCGTTTCCAAGCGCTTGCTCGAGCATGCCCCGGAGCGAATCGCGATCAGCTCGCTCACTCTGGCCGAGTTGCACTTCGGCGCCGAGCGGCGCGCCTCGAAGAAGTTGCGCAAGCTCCTCGACTCCTTCTGCGTCGGTGTCACGGTCGTGCCTTTCGATTCCGAGGCAGCGCGCCGTTACGGAGAGATCGGCGCACTGCTCGCCGAGGCCGGCTCACCCATCGGCCAAATGGACACCCTGATCGCCGCTCACGCTTTGGCGCTCGATCGCGTGCTCGTGAGCAACAACACCAAGCACTTCTCGAAGGTCCGCGGGTTGCGTCTGGAGAACTGGGTAGCGCTTGCGACCTAGGGCGAGCGTGACGGCGCGCACACGAACGCGCCCCACGATCGCGATCCGTGCTTAGACTCGAGTGCCCCGAGTCCGTCCCCACCCCTGCGATACGTCCACCATGCGCCACCTCCTGACCGCACTGCTCGTCCTCAACCCTGTCGCGCTCGCCGGCGACTGGAACAACTCCGGCGGCAATTCCGGCCGAAACGGCCTCACGCCCGAAGTCGGACCCGAGGCTGCGGCGCAGATCTGGACGGGCTCGCGCAGCGCCATCATCGCGTACCAGCCGGTCATCGAAGGCTCGCGCGTCTTCATGGTGCGTCAGAGCGCGTTCATGCCCGAAACGATGGGTTCGCCCGTCGTGTGTCAGGACCTCGACACGGGTGCCGAGCTGTGGGCCGCGCACATCCCGGCGAACCCGAACGATTGGACGACGTGGGTCGCGGGCGTGAAGAACGGGCGCGTGTATGCGTCGCGCAGCGGCAACGGAGCGAGCGTGTCGGCGAAGCTCTACTGCCTCGACGCGGCGACGGGCGGCGTGCTGTGGTCAAGCGTCGAGAACCAGACCGGTGGCTCGTACGACGGTGTCGTCTTCGCTCCGAACGGCGACCCCGTCGTCGCTTCGTTCACGCGCATCTGGCGCTTCGATCACTTGACGGGTGCCACGGTGTGGAGCACGCCGCGCGTCGGTTCGGTCAGCGGCAGTTGCGGCGGCGCGATCCATGGCAGCGCGATCTACGTCGCCGACGCGGTGGTCGGCGGTCACGCGATCAAGCGCTTCGATCTCGCGACGGGCGCGCTCCAGTACCAAGGCCCGACGATGGCGGGGTTCACGATCCAGACGACGCCGATGGTCGCGCCGAACGGGAACATCTATCTGTCGCGCGTTCAGAACAACGCGAGCGTCGACTTCTTCTATGCGTTCCAGGACACGGGGACTGCGCTGGTGCAGCTTTGGAACCTAGCCGCCGGTTGGTCCACCAACGGCGAGTTCGGCGTCGGGCCCGACGGCAGCGTCTATCACTTCGCTCCGGGTGCTTCGATCGACCGTCTCGATCCGACGTCGGGCGCGATCTTGAACACGACGGGACCGCTCGTCTCCGATTTTTGGTCGCCGCGCATCGGCGTCGACGCGCTCGGCCGCGTGTTCCTATCGAACGGTGGTTTCACGACCGGACGCTTCTGGAGCTTCAACGCCGACCTCTCGCTGCGATGGACCATCCCTGTCACGAACGTGAACATCGGCGCGCCGGCGATCGGTCGCGACGGAACGTTGATCGTCGCGGGCGTCGGTACGAACGTGAAGGCCTATCGAACGACGCCCGCGTTCCAGAGCGCGTTCTGTTTCGGTGACGGATCCGGCGCGGCGTGTCCGTGCGGCAACAACGGAACGAGCGGAAACGGCTGCGCCAGCTCGGTGAACTCGGCCGGCGCGCGACTCGCGGCGAGCGGTGCCGCGAGCCTCGTGAACGACACGTTCGTCCTGCAGGGCTCCGGCATGCCCAACGCTTCGGCGCTGTACTTCCAGGGCACGACGCAGGTCGCCTCGTCGTTCGGGGACGGACTGCGGTGCGCGGGTGGCACGGTCGTGCGGCTCGGCACGAAGACGAACGCGCTCGGAGCCTCGAGCTATCCCCAGGCGGGCGACGCGTCGGTGTCCGTGCGCGGACTCGTGCCGAGCGCCGGATCGGTGCGCACGTATCAGGTTTGGTACCGCAATGCCGCGGCGTTCTGCACGGCGAGCACGTTCAACCTCTCGAACGGCATCGCGATCACCTGGCAGATCTGACGTGGAGGGATCGGGCGACCGGCATCGACCGGTCGCTCAGGGATCCGTGTTCGCGATCAGGCGTCGCGCATCCGCGGATCCATGCCGCGAGCGCGCGCGGTGCGCGCGGACTCTGCGCGTAGACTCGCGACCCGGATGAAGGTCATCGTCGTCGGAGCGACCGGCATGGTCGGGCAGGCAGTCCTTCGCGAGGCTCTCGCCGATGCACGCGTCGAGCGTGTGCTCACCCTGGGTCGTCGGGCGACGGGGCAAACGCACCCCAAGCTGCGCGAGCTCGTCCACGCCGATCTGTTCGATCTCTCCGCCGTCGAATCCCAACTCTCGGGATTCGACGCGTGTCTCTACTGCCTCGGCGTGACTTCGGCCGGCATGAGCGAGGCGGACTACGCGCACATCACCTACGAACTGACGCTGGTGATTGCGCGAACACTCGCGAAGGTGAATCCGGCGCTGACTTTCTGCTTTGTTTCCGGCGCGGGCGCCGACAGCAGTGAGCGGGGCCGAGTGATGTGGGCGCGCGTGAAGGGCAAGACCGAGAACGCGCTCCGTGAGTTGCCTTTCAGAGCCGTTTTCGTGTTCCGACCCGGTCTCATCCTCCCGATGGATGGGATCACGTCGCGCACCCGGTCGTACCGAATCCTCTATGCGTTGATGACGCCCTTCTTTCCGTTGCTGCGGAGGATGCCGAAGCGCGTCACGACGACGCGCAGGCTGGGGCGCGCCATGATCCACGTGGCGATGGAAGGGGCGCCGAAGTCCGTTCTCGAGCGCGCGGACCTGAACGAGTTGGCCGGCCCGGACCTTTAGAGCACCGGCTCGAATAGTTGGGTTCCTTCGATGGAACCGCTGCGAACGCGCGTCGGCGCTACCCCAGGTTCTTGGCCGCGAACTCCCAGTTCAGGAACTTTTCGGCCACGCCCTGCACGTAGTCGGCGCGCTTGTTCTGGTGATCGAGGTAGTACGCGTGCTCCCACACGTCGATCACGAGCAGCGGCTTCCTCGCGGTGGTGAGCGGAGTCTCGGCGTTCGAAGTCGTGACCACCGCGAGCTTCCCGCCTTCCACGACGAGCCAGGCCCATCCGCTGCCGAAGTGACTCTTCGCAGCGTCCACGAGCCGTGTCTTGCACGCGTCGAGGCCGCCGAAGTCGGTCTGAATTCGCTCGAGCAGCGCACCCGTGGGCGTCACCGCTGTGGGGTTCAGACTGTTCCAGTAGAAGGTGTGGTTCCACACCTGCGCGGCATTGTTGAAGACCGCTGCGTCGGCACTCTCGCGGTAGCTCGCCTTCACGACCGCCTCGAGGTTCATGGCGGCGTATTTCTTTTTCTCCTCGACGAGCTTGTTCAGGTTGTCGACGTACGCCTTGTGATGCTTGCCATAGTGGAACGAGATCGTGTTCGCGCTGATCACCGGCGCGAGCGCATCCTCTTTCCACGGCAGTGCGGGCAACGTGAAAGCCTCGGCCGGTTCCGCCGAAGTGGTCGAACGGCCCAGGACGGGTTGCGCACTCGCGAAACCTCGAGTTGCGATCGCTGCGGCCGATCCGGCGACGAGCAGGGCGCGGCGGGAGAACGAAAAGTCTTCGGTTTGCATGGTGGTGACTCGTCCGTGGGATCTCGGCCTCCAAAAACAGTGCGGCGTGCACGGACACGATACCGATCGCGACGATGGCCGAGCGGATCGGAGTTCGAGGCCGCATGGCCGTGCAAGTCTCGCGCCGACCTCGTAGCGTCGCGCTTCCAGGCTCGACTTCGGCGATGACGCCGCACTCGCGAACGAGAAGTGCATCCGAGGACTCGGCGGCTCGGCCCTACGCGCGGTTGGACCGACGTCCTTCGCGATCTAACCTGCCGGGCTCATGATCAGGCGTTCGATCGTCGTGGGAGGCGGAATGGCTGGGCTCGCGGCCGCTCACCGGCTGGCGAGCGCGAATCGCGATGTCGTCGTCTTCGAAGCGGGCGCGAGCTTGGGCGGTGTCGTCGGATCCGTCGTCGCGGACGGCTTCCGGTTCGAGCGGTCGGCACACACGATCTTGGCGGGATCCGCGACGTTTCGGCACGTCGTGGACGAGCTCGGACTCTCGCCGCGACTCGAGCGCGCGAACCCTGCCGCGAAAACGCGCTGGCTGTGGCATCGCGGGAAGTTGCGCGCGCTGCCCTCGAAGCCATTGGAATTGCTCACGACGAATCTTTTGTCGTGGAAGGCCAAGCGCGTCTTGCTCAGCGAACCGTTCCGCGCGTTCGTTCCGCCGCACCACGACGCAGACGAGCCGACGTTCGGCGCGTTCCTCGACGAACGCATCGGCCGTGAAGCGTCGCGCCTGTTCGCGGGGGCTTTCGTACGCGGCATCCACGCCGCGGAGCTCGACGAACTCGGTGCGCGCAGTGCGTTTCCAGGACTGTGGGAACTCGCCGTCCTGCACAAGAGCATCCTGCGCGGCGTCGCGGCGAGGTCGTTCACGCGCCGCGAACCGCTCCCGGGGCCCGATCTGTCGCGCAACGCGCTCGTCTCGTTCCCGAACGGCTTGCAGGAGCTCGTCGATGCGTTCACTCGACACCTGGGCGACCGAGTTCGCACGCGCACGAGCGTGATCGGCATCGAGCGTTTCGACTTGCGCTGGCTCGTCCGCACTTCCGACGGGCTCAGCACGATCGCCGACGACGTCGTCGTGGCGACTCCGGCTCCGATCGCAGCGCTTCTGCTCGCGAGCGCGCTCGAGCGGGACCAGCTGGCGACGATCCGTTCCGTGCAACACGCCAGCGTGACGCTCGTCGGTCTCGGCTTCGCGCCGAACACGCTCGCCGCGTTGCCACGTGGGTTCGGATACCTCGTCCCGCCCACGGAAGACGGTCGCGCGAGTCCCGCGCCGCGCGCGCTGGGTACGATCTTCTTCACGAACCTCTTCCCCCATCGCGCGCCGCAGGGCGCGAGCTCTGTCGCGAGCTTCTACCGCGGCACGGACGTCGAACACCTCGAGGATTCCGCCCTCGCGCGACTCGCGGAGCAGGACCTCTCGCTGGCGATCGCCGCGCCCGTGCCGCGAGCAGCCGTCGTGCACGTCGAGCGCTGGAACGAGGTGATTCCACGCCATTCTCCGGGGTCCGCGGATCGCGTCGCGGCCATCCGCCGCACGCTGCGAGAGAGCGCGCGCGGTCTGCACGTCGCCGGCGCGTGGGTCGATGGCGTCTCGGTCGAGAACGTCCTCAGTTCGGGGCGCTCCGCGGCCGATCGCATCCTCGAGGAGAAAGGGGAGAGATCGTGAACGCGTTGCAGGTACTGGCCGTGACGCTGCCGCTCGCATACGCGACCGCAGCGGCCTCGTTCGCGCTCGGCCGAGACGGAACGGCGCGCTGGAGCTTGCGCGCGGCGCTCGTCCTCCATGCGTGCGACTTCGCGTTGCGCTCGACACGCGTGGAGCACTTCCCGATCGTCGATCTGTGGACCGTCGTGTCGGCCTGCGCGTTCGCGACCGCGGCACTGTGGGCCATCGTCGCGCGCGATGCGGCGCACACGGGATCGGGCGGACTCGTGCTCGGCCTCGTCGCTGCGCTGCAACTCGCGGCCTCGTCGAGCGTCCATCTCGATCCTGTGCCGCGACCGAGCGGCATGGGCCCGCTACAGATCACCCACGTCGCGACGAGCTGCGTCGCACTCGCGGCATTGTTCCTCTCCGGCCTGCACGGAATTTTGTGGCTCGCCCTTTTTCGATCCATCCGTGTGCGACGGTTCAGCGCGTTCTTCGAGCGTCTGCCGAACCTCGATACGTTGGCGAAGATGACCCGCCGCGCGGCACTGCTCGGGTTCCTCGGTCTCTCGGTCGGACTCAACGTCGGCATCGGTCTCGCGCACGCCGAGAACGCGCCCGGGTTCGCCTACCGACATCCCGAAGTGCTCGTTTCTCTCGTGCTGTGGCTCCATTTCGGCGTCGTCGCTTTTTCGCAGCGCATCCCTGGGCTCGGCGCGCGCCGCGCATCGTGGGCGGCGGCCGGCGGGCTGGCTGTCGCACTTCTCTCCGGCCTACTCGTCCTGTTCCCGCATCCCTTCCACGGAGCGGTGTGACGATGGATCCGCGCAACTCCATCGTCCTGGTCGGGCTCTCGCACCGCACGGCGCCTCTCGCACTACGCGAGCGCTATGTCGTCAGCACTGCGGATCTTGCTCGAACGCTCGCGTCGCTGCGCTCGCTCGAGGGGGTCGAGGAGTGTTTCGTTCTCTCCACGTGCAATCGCACCGAGGCGATCGTCGTCGGATCGCGCGGCCGGGATCTGGTCGGAGCCACGCGCGCACAGCTCTTCCGCAACGCGGATGCGGCGGCGACGTACGCGTTCGAGGACGTGGCCGCCGTGATCCACGCGTTCCGCGTCGCGAGCGGGCTCGACAGCCTCGTCCTCGGCGAGAGTGAAGTGCTCGCGCAGTGGAAGCGCGGCGTCGAAGCGGCGGCGTGCGCGAACACGCTGGGTCCTGTCCTGCGGCCCCTGCTCCAGCAAGCGCTCCACGCAGGTAAACGCGTGCGAACCGAGACGAGCCTTGGCCAAGGTTCGCTGTCCGTCGCGCGGATCGGCGTCGACCTCGCAGCGCGCGTTTTCGGCACGTTCGAGGATGAATCCGCCCTCGTCATCGGCGCCGGAGAAACCGGTTTGCTCGTCGCTCAGCACTTGAAGGAGCGCGGGATCGGCTCGCTGACGCTCGCGAATCGCACTGTCGAGCGCGCGGTCGAGGCGGCGCGCGAGTTCGGCGCGCGCGCGTGCGGGCTCGATGCTCTCGTTCCCGAGCTCGCACGCGCCGACCTCGTCGTCGCTTGCGTCGAAGCGGGAACTCCGCCCGTCGAGACACGGCACTTCGACCGTCGCGCCGTGAGTCGTCGCGACAAACCGCTGCTCGTCCTCGATCTGTCCGTGCCGCGAGCCGTGGCGTCGGATGTCGCGAAGCTCAGTCCGAACCTGCTCGTGTACGACCTCGACGATCTGCAGAAGGTCGTGCGCGAGAACGAGCACGGTCGCGTCGTCGCGGCCGAGGACTCGACGGTGATCCTCGTCGCCGAGATCCACAAGTACATGACGTCGCGGACGTACTCGGCGTTCACGCCGGCGATCGCCGACATGCGTCGACGCTTCGAGGAGATCCGCGAGAAGACGCTCGATGCGCATTCCGGCGCGCGCAGCGATGCACGTGAGGTGCAGTTGGCTCACGAGCTCACGAAGCGCTTGCTGGACGCGGCGCTCGAACAGATGAAAGCCGGCGCGCGCAGCGTCAGCTCCGAAGCGGCGCTCGAGATGGAGTACCGCCGCTTCTTGGAGAACCTGTGAGCGTCGCACCGATCGTGCTGGCGACGCGCGGAAGTGCGCTGGCTCTGTGGCAAGCCGAAGCGACGTCGAGAGCGTTGCGCGCCGGCAATTCCGACCTCGTCGTCCACATCCTCACCGTGAAGTCCGGCGGAGATCGCGATCAGACGACCGAGCTCGCGCGCTTCGGCCGCACGGGCATCTTCACGGCCGAAGTCGACGCGGCGCTGCTCGAGCGGCGCGCGCATGCCGGCGTGCACAGCTTGAAGGACGTACCGACGTCGTTCCCCGACGGACTGGTGCTCGCCAGCGTGCTCGCACGCGGTTCGCCCGAGGACGTCCTGGTGTCGCGCAACGACACGAAGCTCGCGAATTTGCGCAGAGGCGCCCGCGTCGCGACGGGTTCGGTGCGACGCGCCGCGATGTTGCGCCGGCTGCGATCCGACCTCGCGATCGTCGAGATCCGCGGCAACGTCGACACGCGGCTCGCAAAGCTCGATGCGGGCGATGCGGACGCGATCGTGCTCGCGCGAGCGGGCCTCGAACGCCTCGGACTCGCCGCACGGATCACGCAGATCCTCACGCGCGAGGAATCGGTCCCCGCGCCGGGTCAAGGCATCGTGGGGATCGTGTGCCGGGCCGACGACGTCGCGACGCGCGCTCACTTGGACCGCATCTGCGATCGCGAAGCCGCAGCCGAAGCCTTGGCCGAGCGCGCTCTCCTCCACGCACTGCACGGTGGTTGCAACGCCCCGCTCGGCGCGCACGCTCGCGCGCGCGACGACGTCATCACGCTCGTCGCCCGCGTGCTGTCGGAGGACGGGCGCGAATGCATCGACGATTCCATCCATGGCTCCATCGACGATGCCGAGGCACTCGGTCGCGCTCTCGCGGAACGCATGGCCGCCGCTGGAGCGAAGCGCCTGATCGACGCTGCGCGCGAGGGATGAAGCGCATCCTTCTCACCGGTCCCGTCGAGCGGCTCGAGCCCTGGGCCGACGCCGCGCGATCCGCTGGATGGGAACCGATCGAGTTCCCGCTGATCGGCATCGAGGAACTCGGACTGCGCCCCGAGGCCATGTTCACGCACGAGATGCGCTTCGATTGGCTGTGCGTCACCAGTCGCAGCGCGCTGCCTTTCGTCGAGCGACTCGCCGCGTTCTCGCCCGGGATCGCGCGCCGAGCGGCCTGCGTCGGCGAGACGATGACGGAGCTCGCACGCGACCTCGGCTTCACGACGCCGCTGCGCCCGGCGCGCGACGCGGCGGATCTGGCGCAACTCGTCGCCGCTCGCGCGACACCCGGCGCTTCGGTCCTCTGGCCGCGCGGAGATCGCGCGGTCGACCTCGCAGAGTCCCTGCGGGCGCACGGCTTCGTCGTCACCGACAGAATCGTCTACGTGAGTCGCGCGGTCGCGATCGCTTCGGCGCCCCAGGCCGACGCCGTGTTCTTCGCCAGCCCATCGGCGTGCAGCGCGTGGTTTTCGTCGCCCACACGAAACGACTCGCCGACTCTCGCGATCGCCATCGGCGACACGACGTTCGAAGCGCTGACGCGCGGCGACGCGACGACTTTCGTGCGCATCACGAGGCTCGCGGAACCTACGCCCGCTGCGTTCGCCTTCGCTCTCGCGCACGCGCACGAATGACCGCGATCATGGGCGCGCGTCCGGCCGAGCTTCGAGTTCGGCCAGAGCGACATCGGGCGCGCGCTGGCCGACTTTCCAGTCGCGCTTGCGCCGCTCGTCGTAACGCAGCAAGCCGACGATGTTCTGCGCGGCACGATCTGCGCCACGTCGTAGCCACCCGCGACTACGACGAGCGCTCGGAGTCCCAGTCCGATCTTCTTCCAGGCCTTCAAGTGTTCGCTCTCGTCCACCAGCGTTGATCGAGTTAGCGGCTCGCTGGGGCGGCTCGACCTCGTATCCTCTACGCCCCATGAGCTTCTCCGCCGCAAAAGGAATGGGCCCCGCGCCCGACGAGGGTCCCCCGCTGCTCCCGCCCGAATTCTTGATCGAACGTCCGCGTCGTTTGCGTCGCACACCGGCCCTCCGAAGGCTCGTGCGCGAGACGCAGCTCTCACGCGACGACTTCATCCTCCCGCTCTTCGTCGTGGAGGGCAGCAGCGTGCGGCAAGAGGTTTCGTCGATGCCCGGCGTGTTTCGCGAATCCGTGGACAAGCTCGCCGAGACCTGTCGTGAAGCGGAACAGCTCGGGATTCCCGGCGTGATCCTCTTCGGCGTCCCTGAGACGAAGGACTCCGAGGGCCGCGCCGCGTGGTCGACGGACGGCATCGTCCAGCGCGCGCTCGAACGCATCGAACGCGCCTCGCCCGGCCTCGTGCGCATCGCGGACCTGTGCTTCTGCGAGTACACCGATCACGGCCATTGCGGCGTGCTCGACGACCAACACGACGTCGACAACGACGCGACGCTCGAGAACCTCGAGCTGCAAGCGATCTCGCTCTCCGACGCCGGCGCGCAGATCGTCGCGCCGAGCGGGATGATGGACGGCATGGTCGCGTCGATCCGCGCCGCGCTCGACGAAGCGCGCCACGACCAAGTATCGATCCTCTCGTACGCCGTGAAGTACGCGAGCGCTTTCTACGGACCGTTCCGCGACGCCGCGGGCTCGACGCCCGCGTTCGGAGATCGCGCGACGTACCAGATGGATCCGGCGAACGTGCGCGAAGCGCTGAAGGAAGCCGCGCTCGACGTCGATCAGGGCGCGGACATGTTGATGGTGAAGCCTGCGATGCCCTACCTCGACGTTTTGCGCCGAGTGAAGGACAAGGTCGACGTGCCCGTGTGCGCATACCAGGTGTCGGGCGAGTACGCGATGATCCTCGCGGCCGCGCAGAACGGCTGGATCGACCGCGAGCGCGCGATGCGCGAGTCGTTGACGTGCATCAAGCGCGCGGGAGCGGATTTCATCCTGACGTACTTCGCGCGGGACATGGCGCGCTTGCTCAAGGCCTGATCGAGTGATGGGGCGGCGCATCCTTTGCGTCGTCGTGCTGTCGGGAGCGGCGTTGTTCGCGCGCGGTGGATCGCGTCGAGCGAGAACGCCGCGTCGGTCGTGGACATCCCCCTGATGGCGAAGCGCGGGGCTCTGGACGTGAGCGTGGACACGCGTGTGGACTTCGCTCTAGGGACGCAGCACGAGGTTGCGGTGACCGGACGCGGCGCGCGCGCTATCGACGCGGTGTGCGCCGCCCTCCCATGACGAACAAGACGCGGGCTCGAGCAGCAGTTATCAGTGCGGTTGCGGTGCTGATCGCCCTCGTTCTGGTCGTGTCGTGATGGTCCTTCTGGGACGCATCGACTACGACCGAGTTCGGCGGTCCCGGAGCCGGTCCGGTCGCAGCGCAGGACGCGCAACGCGGTCTGGCAGTTGACACGTCCGGTATCGGCCCGCTCGCCTTGGCCACCGGCAACGCGGCGGCCGGATCGACGTTCCGGTTGTGGGGACAGGTGCGCCTGTCGGAAGCCGTGAGCGAGCGCTACGCGATGTCGGTCGCGTGCTGCGACGAACTCGGGGCGGTGCGCGAACAGCGCGTCGACGAGCGCTCGGAGTACTCGTTCGACGATCTGCCCGCGGGGCGCTACTGGCTGCGCGCCACGATGAACGGCACGGATCCGAGCCACGCGCTCGTCCATCTCGCGACCGATGCGCGGCAGGACTTCACGCTCGCGCGCCAACGGAAGTTGTCCGTGCGCGTGATCGACGAGAACGATTGGGAGTGGAAGCCCGAGGGCGCGCTCTTCCACGCGACGCGGTCCACGCCCGGTCACGAGATCGACTTCGCGCTCGATGGCATCAGGGTCGTGAACGCGGCCGGGGCCGGCTTCCAGCATTCGGACGAAGAGGTGCCTTCGTGGCTCTGGTTGGATTGGCCGCCGCCGCTCTACGCGAGCCTCGTCGTCGAGCGATTGGTGCTCGAGACTCAGCTCGTCACGGCCGAGACCGAGCGGATCGAGTTCCGACTCGCGCGCGACGATCCACGGCTGCGGCCCGGACGACTGCGATTCCGTCTCGTCGATGCCAAGACGAGACAGGTCCACGAGAGCGCGAGTGGCTTCCTGATGGGTCGCGGGTTTCGCGCATCCCTTGGCTTCGGCGTCTGCGATCAACCGATCCCGCCAGGCCCTTGGGTGCTCCGGACGTTCTCGTTTGAGCACGGGCAACGATTGCTCCCCTGCCGCATGGCGCCGGGCGGCGAACTCGATCTGGGCGACATCCCGCTGTACCCCGCCGCGACGATCCGCGGCCGAGTCGTCGACGAACGGGGACGGCCGTCGTCGCTCGGGGTCCGCTGCGCCGCCTGCGACGCGCGCGGCAACACCATGCCGTCGGGCGGAGTTTTGACTTCCGCGAAGATGGCCGACGCCGGGTCGTTCGAGCTGAAGTCGCTCGAGCGCGGATTCTGCAGGCTGTCGGTCCACGGCACGCGCGAGCTCGCGCTCGGCGACTGCGTTCGCGTCGTCGACGTGCGCGAGCGCGATGCGAAAGACGTCATGCTCACGGTGCGGCCTGGCGTCGCGCTCGTCGTGCGGCCGAGCGGTCGCGAGACACCCGAGTCGGGAGGTCGCGTGTACGACAGCGAGCGCGTGCTCGTCACTTCGTTCACGATGTCGCCCGACTGGCCCGAGCGCATCGAGCTCGCCCCGGGCGTCTACGAGGTCGAGAGGTGGCTCGAGCAAGGCGGCCCCGTGACGCGCACGCCTATCCGGCTCGAACGCGACCCGGTCGCGGTTGACATGCCGTGAGCCAACCAGCACCCGCCCGCGATGCCCAAAAGGCTGGTGCCGACCGGAGATCGGCGTTCTGGACAGCTGAACAGACCGGACGCATGCAGAGGTCGGCCATAACCGACCCCACGCAATGCGTTTAAGGCCGTTCTTGGTTTTGTGCATTCCAACTGCACAATAACACGCACGTGGTCCAGCCCGCCATTCCGCGACATCTCGCGAGCCAGATCGAACTCGCGGCACGATCGTTCCCGGTCGTCGTCCTGACCGGACCGCGTCAGTCCGGGAAGACGACGCTGTTGCGCTCCGCGTTCGGGGAACGGGCCGGCTACGTCGACCTCGATCTGCCCGACTTGCTGGGGCTCGCGCAGAACGACCCGCGCACGTTCCTCGACACGCATCCGCCGCCGGTCATCCTCGACGAAGTCCAGGGCGCGCCCGAGTTGCTCGCGTACATCAAGGCGCGCGTCGACGAGCGGCGCGACGTGCCGGGACAGTACTACCTGACCGGCTCGCAGAACCTGCTCTTGAACGAGCGCGTGGGGCAGACGCTCGCGGGACGCGCGGCGCTGTTCCAGCTCCTCCCTTTGTCGTGGCGCGAGATCGACGGGGCGTCACCGAACGCGCTGCCGCGGGAGGTCGCGAACGTGCGACCGCGCGACATCGCCACGACGTGGCAAGCGCTCGTACGCGGACAGTTCCCCGAACTCGCGCTGGACCCGGGACGCGAACCTTGGCTGTGGCATCAGAGCTACATCCGCACGTACCTCGAGCGCGACGTCCGTTCGCTGCGCCAAGTCGGTGACCTGGCGAGCTTCCAGAACTTCCTGCGGTCGTTGGCAGCGCGCAGCGCGAGCCTGCTGAACCTGCACGACCTCTCGCGGGATCTCGGGATCGCCGTGAACACCGCGAAGGCGTGGCTCTCGGTGCTCGAGGCGACGTACCAAGTGGTCGTCGTGCGTCCTTGGTTCGAGAACGTCGGCAAGCGCCTCGTGAAAACGCCGAAGGTCTACTTCACCGACACGGGGACGCTGTGCTCGCTCGCCGGTTTGCGTGATCCGGTCCACGCGATGCAAGGTCCGATGGCGGGCGCGGTCTTCGAGACCGCTGTGTTGTCCGAACTCGTGAAACAGGCCTGGAATCGCGGTGAAGAGGCGCGGATCTGGTTCTGGCGCACGACATCGGGCGTGGAGGTGGATTTCCTGGTCGAGCGGGAGCAACGCCTGACGCCGATCGAGTGCAAGACCTCCGCGACACCGCGGCGCGAGTTCGCGAGCGGCATCGAAGCCCTGCGCGCCGAACTACCGGAGAAGGTCGATGCCGGCTATGTGGTGCATCCGGGCGACGTGACGATGCCGCTCGGCCCACACGTCACGGCTCTTCCGTTCTCCGCACTCTGATGTCGATGCATCGACAGAACCGAGTCGATCGCGCGTGATCCGAACTCCCCGCACGAGTTCCATCGAAGGAACGTCCATGAATCTCGAACGATCCGAACAGATCTTCGCCGAAGCGCAGACCCTCATCCCCGGCGGCGTCAACAGCCCCGTCCGCGCGTACAAGTCCGTGGGCGGCACGCCCGTGCACATCGCGCGCGGAGCCGGCGCGCGCTGTTGGGACGTCGACGGCAACGAGTACGTCGACCTCGTGCTGTCGTACGGCCCGCTCATCCTGGGCCACTGCGATCCGCGCGTCATAGCTGCGATCGAGCGCACGGCGCGCACCGGTACGTGCTTCGGCGCGCCGACCGAGGGCGAGCTCGTCATGGCGCGCACGATCTGCGAGCGCATGCCGTGGATCGAGATGGTGCGTCTCGTGAACTCGGGCACCGAAGCGACGATGAGCGCGCTGCGTCTGGCTCGCGCGTTCACCGGGCGCGAGCTCGTGCTCAAGTTCGACGGCAATTACCACGGTCACGGTGATTCGTTCCTCGTGAAGGCCGGTTCGGGCGCGTTGACGCACGGCGCGCCGGATTCGCCGGGCGTCACGAAAGCGCTCGCGGCGTTGACGCTCGTCGCGGATTGGAACGACGTCGAAAGCGTCGAACGCTTGCTGCGCGAGCACGGCGCGAACGTCGCGTGCGTCATCGTCGAGCCTGTCGCGGGCAATGTCGGTCTCATCCAACCGAAGGACGGTTTTCTCGCTGGATTGAGGCGCCTGTGCGACGCGCACGGAGCCTTGTTGATCTTCGACGAAGTCATGACCGGCTTCCGCGTCGCGCGCGGCGGATACGCGGAGATCTGCGGCGTTCGGCCCGATCTCGTCGCGCTCGGCAAGGTGATCGGCGGCGGCTTGCCGATCGGCGCGTACGGCGGTCGACGCGACGTGATGAGCCGCGTCTCACCGTCGGGCGACGTCTACCAAGCGGGAACGTTGAGCGGGAATCCCCTCGCGGTCGCGGCGGGGCTCGCGACGCTCGCGGCGACGGACGAGCCGGGCTTCTACACACGCCTCGACGCGACTGCAGCCCGCATCGGCGACGGAATCGCCCGAGCTGCGGCGAAGCACGGCGTTCCGTGTCACGTCGGTCGTCAAGGATCGATGTTGTGCCCGTATTTCTCGCGCGTTCCGGTGCACACGCTCAGCGTCGCGATGGCGACGAATCGCGAGCTCTGGACACGCTGGTTCCACGCCATGAAAGAGCGCGGCGTGCTGCTGCCGCCCTCGCCGTTCGAGGCGTGGTTCGTCTCGAGCGCACACGACGACCGCGCGATCGAACACGTCGCGGCCGCAGCGGACGCCTCGTTCGCGGCCGTCGTCTGATCGAGCGTCGCGCTCCGCCTCGTCGCGCTCCGCCTCGTCGCGCACCGCCTCGTCGCGCACCGCCTCGTCGCGCTCCGCCTCTTCGCGCTCCGCCTCTTCGCACACCGCCTCTTCGCGCTCCGCCTCTTCGCGCACCGCCTCGTCACGCACCGCCTCTTCGCGC
>Ga0163149_10001081_pt1 | contig 35309 bp, 21 predicted proteins | sample OliLakLV19MP5G1_FD_148604 | JGI IMG/M metagenome (GOLD analysis project Ga0163149, IMG submission 148604) | Freshwater microbial mat bacterial communities from Lake Vanda, McMurdo Dry Valleys, Antarctica - Oligotrophic Lake LV.19.MP5.G1 | ecosystem: Environmental > Aquatic > Freshwater > Lake >... | reverse complement strand
AACAATCTGCACTAATTAAATCACCAGAACATTTAGCTACTAATGGGGATTGACAATTTGTCTCGCATGAACCACCCAATGTTGAATTTGCACTGCATTTACTTAGTCCACCTTTTACAGATGTTGCATTTAATTGTATCGCTGCAACAATTAAAATTAAAACAACTGCTAATCCTATAATCTTTTTCATTTTAAAAACCTTTTTGTTAATTATTAAAAATATTTAACATTATTTCCCTTTGCGATTCACTCAACAAAAAATCTCGTAATACGTATAAGGGATATATTATAGATTTTTATCAATTTCATTAATAATTTTAAACAAATATAAAATAAAAAAAAAACATAATGCAATACATATTTTGAGATGTGGAAAACTTTTGCAAAATTTTTATTTCTATTATCTTGTTCAGACATTTCTGAATTTCTTGGCTGTGCTATCACCCTCTGTCAGCAAGCTGACATCTCCCTTAATAGGGAGAAATAAAGCAAGTTGTTTTCTGAATTTCTTGGCTGTGCTAACACCTTCTGTCAGCAAGCTGACATCTACCTTAATTGAGAGAAATAAAGTAAGTTGTTTTTTTGCTCTTAACTATTTCAATATTATGCTTCGCATACTTATCGAGCCCATATCGAAATCGTCGTTGAAAAAAGAAAGTTCGTCTTCTTTTTCTCTTAATCCAATGGTGTATATTAATGGTAAGTAGTGGTCAATAGTTGGATGAGCTATTTTTACTAATGTACTAATTTTCTCTAAATCAATTAATGTACTGTCATCTTTTTGTTCTATACTATTTTTGACTAAGTTGTCGAATTCAATTGCCCAGTCGTAAGCTCCAGTGTCCTCTCTCCATTTAATCATTCTTAGGTTGTGTACTATATTTCCACTGCAAACTATAAGCACACCTTTTCTGCGAAGAAAAGCTAATTTCTTAGCCAATTGGTAGTGGTATGCTATTGTCTCGCCATAGTTTATACTCATTTGGTAAACAGGAATGTTTGCTTTGGGGTACATATTTTGGAGTACTGACCAAGCACCGTGGTCTAAACCCCACTCAAAATCGCCTTTAATTGCAAAATTTTGCACATTTTTAATTGTGTATCTTGCATAATCGGGAGCTCCAGGAGCAGGGTACTGCTGCTGAAATAGTTCGTCTGGGAAACCACTAAAGTCATGAATAGTTTTTGGATTTTCCACCATAGCAACTGAAGTATTATTAGTTAGCCAATGAGCCGAAATGCAAAGTATAGCATTTGGTGGTGTAAGCTGCTGCCCAACTTCTTTCCAACTTGTGCTGTATTTATTTACAGTAATAGCATTCATAGGACTGCCGTGTCCCACAAAAAGCAATGGCATTTTGTCTGAATTAGGCAATTCTTTTTTAGAACTTTTGATTAAATCTAAATCAATCATTTGTTACTTTAATTGTAATTATATACCAATTGCTTTTCTAATTGAAAGCAAAATAAATGCTACCACAACCACATGCATTGTGTTCAAAGAAATTATCATTTCTCTCGGTGCATTAGGAATTGTCATTGGTGAAAGAAATGAAAGAAGTAATAAAACTATTGATAAAGCAAAAAAGATAATAAAAGCTTTTTTGAAATACTTTTTCATAATTGCAAAGCCAATTCCAGCGATAATGGAAGGAATTAATGATGCAATAGCTACTGGAGGAATTGTTAGCGGAGCGTTTGCTCCTGGAATTATTACAGAATCGGGGATTAAACCGAAAGAATGGGCAAATGTGAAAATTAGAACGTTTACTATAGCAGCTAAAGCTCCGCCAATTGCAGTAGCTAAAACGATTTTAACATTGCTAGTATTAGATTCGCTCATTTAAGAATTCATTATATCGTTAGACTTACTTAAATGCTGATAACGAATCAGGCGCCAATCTTATTGTTTCATCAAGCAGTTCAGTAATTTCGGCTTGGTTGTATGTTTTGAAGTCAGGATATGCTTGGCAAAGTACTCGCCATGCTTCTGTTTGCTCGTATTTGAAGTCAGCAGTTTCGTCTTTTACCAATCTATTTGCTCGCATTTTGCAGAAGAAATCGCAGAAGCCAACTGTTGCCACCAAATCTTTAAATTCATCTGTAACTGATGGATTGCGATAAAAAGCAATAATCATTATTATTTCTTCTGGCAATTTCCAAAGTTGAGCCACTTGTATACCAACTTCTATATGGTTTTCGCCAAACACTTCTTTTTCTGCATCCAAATCATATAGTCCTTCTTCACGAATCATTTTGTGAACAAGAGAGTATTCCCTTGGATGGACTTGAAGCATCGCCATTTTGCCAATATCGTGGAGCAAACCACCAATAAATTCATTGTCGTTGAAGCGAAGTTTCAAATGCTGTGCAAAAGCTTTAGAAGTATTTCCAGTCAAATAGGAGTGGTTGAAAAATCTTTCCATCAAAACAGCAGCACCTTTGTGCGTGTTCATAAAGAATTTAGAATAAATAGAAACACTCAAAACTATATTGGAAATTCTTTTTGTTCCTAATAGCATAAGTGCATGTGTAATGGAAGTAATTTTAGTTCGAGTAGCGAAAATAGGTGAGTTTGCAACTCTAATAAGTTTCATTGATAGAATAGGATCAGCTTCAATTACTCTCGCAATTTCGCCAAGTTCTACTTTTTTGTTCTGAATTAGCTTCAAAACCTTGCTTGCAATATGCGGCAAAGATGCTAATTCTTGAGATCTTTTTAGTGTGTCTATTATCGCCATTGGCAAAAAACTCTATTTTCGTTTGATTTTAGCAATCATTTAGAATGCAATTTAAAATAAAAATCTAATCTAAACAATTTTTTAATTTGTGAAAACTATTTACCTTTGTTCATTAGTTTCGATAATGAAGTTAATTTTGGGGACACGTCCTTAGGAGTAAAGCCCAAATTAGGATTTTGAGAAATTGGTTTAGCTTCCGATTTGGTAACGTTTGACGAAGAGTTTTCTTTAGTGCTTTCAATATTTTTTCTGGCAGCGTTTTCTACATTAGTTTTTGCTTCGTCAGTTTTAATTCTTTCAGCCAATTCTCTTTCAGCTTCTTCATCTAACTCAATGCCATCTTCCGAAAGAATTATTTTCTCAATGTCTTCTGTGTCAACGTTTTGCAGTCCTTTAATTCTACTTTTCAAATCATCAAAGTTTACTTCTTCTTCTTCTTCTTCATTTGCAGAGCTAAAGAAGCTACCAAATTCGTCGTCATCTTCCAGTCCGCTCAAATCGAAATTATCGCTGTTATAAATATCTTCTTCGTCATCAATTCCAGAATCATCTGAATTAAAAGCATTTAATTTGCTTTTCAGCGTCCCAATATCTGCATAGCTCACATTAGTAGTGTCCGAGTTTGATGTCAATTCCTCGGGTACTTCGTCAGCATTTTCAATATCTTTCATATTTTGGAATTTAGAAAGAATATCTTTTTCTTCTGCAAAGTTCGAATTAAAGAAACCACCTTCACTTTCTTCTTCTTCGTCTTGGCTATCGCCATCTGAATTGTAAGGTTTACCAATACCCTTTAGCTTTTGCATTAAAGCAGAATTCAAATCTTCTTCGGAAACATCTTCATCTTGTTGGAAAAAGTCATCAGAATTTTCATTCAGAAAATCCTCATCTTTTTTAATATTTTTTAATTTATTCAAAAGATTGGAATCTAAATCATCTTCGACATCTTCATTTTCATCAAGTGCAGAAAAGAAACTGTCTTCTAGTTCATCATCTTGCAAAAAGTCTGAATCTTTCTTAATATTTTTCAATTTTGAAAGTAGCGACGCAGCTAAATCATCGTCTTCATCATCGGCACTATAATTATTAAATGGAGTTTCAGAAGGAGCAGTCAAAAAAGAGTCTTCTTCTTCATAATTATCTAAATCACTATTAGTATTCTTTTTCAATTTAGCAAGTTTTGCAGTTATGCTATTTTCGCTAAGGTCAGTATTATCTTCTCTGATTTTAGGAGTATAGAAACTTGGAGCTTCTTCTTCAATTTGCATTCCAGCATCATAGCCCTTTTTAACTTTGGATAGCTTTGCCATCAAGCTGCTTGCCAAATCATCATCATTTGTAATAGCATTGTTTTCTGCAAATGAAGGTACTCTTGGAATTGAATATTGATTTCCTTCTTCTGAAAAATCATTAGTATCTTTTCTAATTTTAGATAGTTTGGCTAATATAGAATTATCGCTAAAATCTTCTTCGTCATCTCCACTTTCATTGCTTGAAGCAGAATTGATAGATTTGAACTTTGCTAAAATTGGATTAATATCTTCATTATCGTTATAATCATCATTGTAATTTTCCTCAGTATCAGCTATTTCTTCCTGAGTCCTTGGGTTCTTTTCATAAAGTTTAGTTAATTTATCATATATCAAACTGCTGCTTTCAGAGCTTTTGCTTGCGGTGTGAATCTCATCGCCATACAAATCACTAAGCTTTATTTTTCCATTTTGTTTTGAATAAGGCGATTTATGTTCATTGCCTCTTTCATTATTTGATGAATCGAAACCAGCTCCATAACTAGAATTGAAATCATCATCTTCGCCCAGACTATTTTCTCCAAATGCTACTGAATTATATAGAACTTTGCACATAGAAGTGATTTCATCGTCAGGCACAGTTGACATTAAGCCATATTTTTCAATTAATTGCTTAAAGTTTTTATTTTCTGGAGCAATGCAATGATAGAAAAGTAAAGCTACTTCATTATTTGAAAGTTGGGCAAGCAATAATGACAAATAAAAGTTTCTATAAGTATCCGCCATTACATCTACGAATTTCAGAATATTGTATATATTCCTAAAATAGTGCCCCAAATCGGCTTGATATTCCTCATAAAACTGGTCATAAGAAGTATTGATAACAATTTGCAACACCTCTTTGTCTATCCCACCCGACGAGTAGGTTTCAAATTGAGTATTGAAAAATCGCTTATAAATATCATAATATTCAACAAATGACTTTCTTCCGTTGATAACTCGCACAGTGCTTGAACCATCAGAAAAGTCCATATCTTGAATTTCTAAAGTAATAGAAGTAATAATTTCATTGTGGAAACGGAGCAATTGAAAGAAAGTACCCTCATTTTTTTGCTCGGTTGCAGTTTCATTTTGCTGTCTGAACTCCTTAGTTTGGTTCACAGTTTCACGAATTTGCATAGCAAGAATTTCTTTTTGCTCTTCCAAATCCTTACGCTGATCGGCTAATGCTGCGTAGAACAACAAAACTCCCGCTAGAGACCAAAGCGACCCCACAGCCCCACCAAGAAAGTCACCAAACTCCTTAATATCAATATGTTCAGACTTGAAAACGTTAACACTATCGAACTTAGAGCCGGTGAATACTAATATGAAAATTGTTACACCCACAGCAATGAATATAAATGCGATATATTCAGATACAGGTCGCCCTGGCTTAAATATGCCGAATGTAAACTTCTCTATGTATTCCCAAGATTTTGACACTTTACTTTACAATATTGAATTTTTCAAAAAATGGAGTTTCTCCACAAATGTATCTAACGAAATATGTGCCAGTTTCCAATTTTTCCAAAGAAATTACTACATTTTTTTCACTAATGTGATAATTCTCCAACAATCTTGAAAGAGAATTGTATATTTCCAATCTGCCAAATCCAACTAAATCAGTTTGATTAATTTGTAATTTATTCCCAATTATTTCAATTGGATTTGTACTTTTTTTTTGATTTAATATTTCGGTTGTTTCTTTTTTAAATTGAGTAATACTAGATTTTATTCCTGCTTTAGTTTCACTTGTAGTATAAAAACTACTAGCATCAGAGTCCCAAGCTACTGCCTCGCCCTGTGGTTCTATATTAGGAAATAAATTGTATTGTGGGATTTTGTCAGGGTCTTTACTTAACACTGAACCCAAATCTTCACCTATATCTCTAGAGAAATAGTACATATTCCCGTAATCTCTAATTAATATTTCTTTGCCGTCGCTCGAAATATCTCCACCAGTTACTCCCGACCCAGCAAAACTGCCCTTTCCAAATTTAAGAGTACTGATTTTCTTAGCAGTGTATTCGTTATCACTTGGAATTTCTTCATTGCTCAATGTATATGCAGCGACAAAAGTTTCTCGTTTGCTTACCAGAATAATATCTTTAGTCCATGGGTCTATCATTAAAGTTTCGCAATCTCTAAGTCCGTCATCGAATTTAAAATTTATCACATCAATATTACTAATTGTTAAGTTTTCTTGTGGTTTATTGGCATCAATAATTGGTTCTGGAAATCGAATAACGCTTTTGTTAGTTCGTAGAGCATTGTTATCTCCGAAGTCTCCAAAATAAATATAACTAATTCCATTTTCTGGGCCAACACCCACAGCAATATCTTCAAAATCAGAATTTGTTTTAATTATGCCAGTCGGCAAATTTAAAATTGCAATTAAATCACCTTTCAAATTCAAAGCAAAGACTTTGCCTTGGCTTCCATCATTGTGAGTATAAATTATTCCAAGATTTTTTCTTGATATACCCAAGCCAGAAGCTTCATCTATTGTACTTTCAGAAATCTGTCCTAATATTGAAGCAGATTTAAAAGCTGGTGCCTTAGCTTGCAATACCAAAGATATTAACAATAATGCTATTAATGTGGAGATGAATTTCACAAAATTCCTCAAAATGATTTTAAGAATAGTTAATTTTGAATATTGAAAATTAACATAAATTTATTTAATTCTATGCGTGTAATGAAATTTGGCGGTACATCTGTTCAAGATGCCAACGCAATAACCAATGTAATAAATATAGTCTCTTCGCTGAAAAACGAAAAGATAGTTGTGGTTGTTTCTGCATTTTCCAAAGTAACTGACAAGCTAATAGACCTCTATAACTCTATTGGAACCAATCTTTACAACGACAAATTTATCAATTTAGAAGATTTGCATAAGGCAGTTGCTTATACTTTATTGGGCGAAGCAGAGCAAGAAGTGATTCTAAAAGAATTCGCAGAGCTTAAATCTTATGCCAATTCTAAAAGCAACTCTATTGAAATTAAAGAAGCAATAGTATCCAAAGGAGAAAGACTTTCTTCTGCTATTATAGGTTTAGCTTTGGCTAAAGCTGGAATTAAAGTTTGCCATAAAGATTCCACTAACTTAATTACAACTGACGAAAACTTTGGAGAAGCAAATGTTGATTTTCAATTGACTTATTCAAACATTAAAGACAATTTCGATTTAGCTTTTAAAGACTGCGATGTAATTATTTGCGGTGGGTTTATCGGTAAAAGCTATAGTGGCAAATCAACTACATTGGGCAGAGGCGGCTCTGATTATAGTGCTGCAATATATGCTGGTGCTTTGCATGCCGATAAATTAGAAATTTGGACAGATGTAGATGGAATTTTAACTTGCGACCCAAGACTTATACCAAATGCTAAGAAAATCAGCCAAATGTCTTATAAAGAAGCTGGCGAGTTAGCTTATTTCGGGGCTAAAGTGTTGCACCCAAAAACGATTCTTCCTGCAATTGAAAAGAATATTCCTGTTATTGTGAAAAATACTTTCAATCCGAATGGCACTGGAACAACCATTGTTTCTAATTCAAAAAACATTCAGACGATTAAAGCAATTGCATTCCGAAAAAACATTACAATTATCAATGTAACATCGAACCGAATGCTTGGTGCTTATGGTTTCTTAGCGAAGGTATTTGAAATTTTCAAAGCTAATGAAACTTCTGTAGATATAGTAACCACATCGGAAGTTTCTATATCGCTCACAATAGATGACACTAAAAATTTACAAAAAATTAAATCAGAATTAGAGCAGTTCTCATCAGTTGAAACAAGCTCCAATAATGCAGTGATTTCAGTCGTTGGCGATGGAATTAAACTAACAGCTGGTATTGCTGCCAAATTTTTTGGGGTGCTGAAAGGAACAAATATACTTATGGTGAGCTTCGGTGCATCGGAAGTGAACTTAACAATAATGGTGAAAGAAGCCGACTTGGAAGCAAGTGTTAAATTGCTACATTCAGAGTTTTTTGATTTGGGCTTGGATTCTGAAATATTCGACGAAATATAATTTTACTAAATTAAGCAATCTTTAAACGCAATTAAATGTCATATACAAAAGAAAGTGTTGATGAAGTTAAAAATGCCGCCAACGTTTTAGACGTAGTTGGGGAGTTCGTTTCATTGATTAAAAATGGAAAGAATTATAAAGGTCGTTGCCCTTTCCACAATGAGAAAACACCTTCATTTGTAGTATCTCCCGATAAAGGAATTTACCACTGCTTCGGTTGCCACAAAAGTGGAAATTCTGTTACTTTCCTTATGGAATATAACAGCTATACTTATGTGGAAGCACTTGAATATCTTTCCCGCAGATATGGTATATCGTTAGAAGAAGAAAACAAACGCCAAAGCCCAGAAGTTACCAAAAGAGAGATGGTATTCAAAGCATTGGATTCACTTTGCTATTTCTTTCAAGAGCAACTTGCAAAAGATCCAAATCAAAAAGCAAAAACTTTTTTTGCAAAGCGTGACTTCACAAATGAAACAATAAAACAATTCCGTTTGGGCTATTCTGCCGATTCTTGGGATGCTGGAATGAAGCATCTGCAAAATCAAGGTTATAGTTTCGAGATATTAGAAGATGCTGGATTAGTAATTGCCAAAGAAAAAGGCAATGGCTACTACGATAGATTCCGAGATAGGGCTATGTTTCCTATTCGAGATATTATGGGGCGTGTTGTTGGCTTCGGTGCTAGAGATTTGGCAGAAGAACAGAAAAGTGCCAAGTATATCAACTCACCAGAGTCATTAGTTTATAGTAAAAGTAAAATTCTTTATGGGCTATACGAAGCAAAAACAGCTATAAGAGATAAACGTTTTGCAATAATGACCGAGGGCTATGCCGATGTGATTTCATTAAATCAAGCAGGGGTGATTAATGTTGTTGCTTCAAGTGGAACAGCTCTAACAAAAGAACAATTGAAATTACTTTCCCAATATACAAATGATATAGTTTTCATATTTGATAGCGATGGAGCTGGACAAAAAGCAACAGAGCGAGGAATTGAATATGCACTTGAAGATGGCTTTAATATTTCCATAGTTAATTTGCCAGAAGGAGAAGATCCCGACAGTATAATTAGAAAGCGTGGCAAACAGGCATTCGATTTCTATCTGGATAAGAAAGTCAATTTTATTAAATTTAAAATGAATCTTGCAAAAGAGAAAGGCAGATTCGACGACCCTGGTGAAAAATCCAGAGCTACTCGTGAACTTATTGATCAGATATTTAAAATACCCGATGCTTTACAGCACGATTTCTATTTAAGCGAGCTTGCAATTGCTGCTAACGTTAGCGAAAACACTTTACGCAAAATATATGCTGAGAAAGTAGATATAGAGATTAAAGCCGAATACAACAGCAAAAAGTCCGAACCACTTAAATTTATTTCTAGCCAAGAAATAAATCAAGAATTTGAAGATATTGAAACATATATCCATAAAATTACAAAAGGTATTGACTTTACAGAAATGACATTGATTCGCTATTGTTTGCTTGGCTTCAAAGAATTGAATATGCTTTTCGATGAATTAGAATTCAATACCGACCTTTGCACTACAAAAAAAGGTAGAGATATATTAACTGCTCTTTCTATGATTCAAGATAGTGGGATTGGCAACTTGGAAAATGAAATTATGGAATCTGTTGAAATTCCCCAAGAAATCAAAAGCGAACTTTTAGCTTTGGTTATTCTAAATTCTGTTCCACTTGAAGATTTCCGAAATGCTGGAATGAACATTGAAGATTTCGATTATGCTGCAGCTGCTATTGATTGCATCACAAAATTGAAAACTATTCGTATCCAAAACGAAATAAAAATATTAGAACAATTATCGAAAACTAAAGAAACTTTCGACGAAAAATTGGAGATTGCAAAAGAAATCAATAATTTGAAGTCGGAAGTAATCAAATTAAGCAAAATGGAGCTTTATATTGCAAACGGGAATGATTAATAGAACTGCAAAGTGGTTACGGGATAAACTAGTTGGTATATCCAGTCGTTCACTATTTGGCTCTATTGTTTTTGCAATAGCTCTTTGGTGCTACACCAGTTTGAACGAGACTTACAACACTGTTGTGCAAGTGCCACTGAATTTGAATATGCCCCAAACAAGGGCTATCGAAAATGCCATTCCTGTAGATATCAATGTGCAAGTAAAAGGAAATGGTTGGCATTTGTTCAATTTGCTTTTCTTCAATAATAATAAAGTTTGCAACGTAAATTTAGATCCATCGGATTTCAAAGATGAAAATTACAATATTCCACGTTCCTTATTAATAAAATCTTTAGAAAATTTCTCAAATGTGGAAACCAAAGAAATCAGCCCAGAAATCATACCAATAAAAGCTGGTATAGTCAAAGAAACTACGGTGGATATTCTTCCCAATATCACAATAAAGCCAGCAAAAGATTACGTTCTTGTTGGCGAAATCATTGTGAAACCAGAAAAAATGAAAATTTGGGGGAATGAAAATCTTATCAAAAGTTTAACTCAGGTATTCACCCAAAAAATAAAACTAGAAAATGTGAGCAAACAAACTACTGTGAAAGTGGCTATTGTAGATTCTATTCGCAATAAATTTAAGCTTCCACTTGCTTATGTGGAAATAACTGTGAATGTACAGAAATTAGCAGAGATCACTATTCACGATATTCCTGTTAAATTTGAACCAGCAAATTTCCAAACCCTAGATATCATTCAGCCAAGACTTATTTCTGTTACTCTTCGTGGAGGTATAAATCAAATTGAGAATATCAATCAAGAATCAATAACTGCTTTGATAGACTATAAAAACATTATGACCGATGAAACAGGGCTAATTCAGCCGAGGATAATTTGCCCGAGGAATATAGAAGTAATTAATATTAACCCTAAATTTATTTACCATTATAAAACTCAGAAACTACCTTAAGCTAGAAATAGCTTGCATATTCCAATGCTACTCCCCTTCTCCAACTTTGAGTTCTGATATAGCTGCCAAGCAAATCTTCCAGTTTCAATTCTAAATTAACTTTACTCGTTACTGCATACTTTAACGATGTATTTAAAATCAGCCGCTTATTTGTGAAATTACTGTTGTTGTCATTGAGATTGCCATTGAATTCTGCATTCAAAGAAAGGCGACTACCCAATGTCTGCTCCATTCCAATATATAAATTATAACCCCTACTTGTTGCTCTGCTTTCTTCAAAATTATAATTTGCTCCCAAATGTAGTGATAACATTCCTATAGGTACGCTGAAATTGCGAGAAGCTACGAAAAATAGACCTGGCGAAAGCTGCTCAAAGCGATTGTTCCCTTTGGCAAAAAAACCAAATCCTTGCGATTCAAAACCGATAGCTATAGCAGGCATAGTATTGGTTTCATCTATAAATCTATACTTTAAACGTACACCAGGCAAAGTTTGAAAATCCATATCGCCTGTGCCAACGAAGTTACGTGAAGAATATGCTAATCCAAATTCAAAATTTACCATTGGCGAATAAGCTATTTCGAGCATTGTGTTGCCAAATGTACCAAGTCCAGTATAGCTGGCAAAGGAACTTTTTGGCAGCACACCAGCAGTTGGGAAATTCACAATTCGCCTCGGTTCTAAGTTCGATTCTAGTCCAAGTATGTTCCTAGAAAATAAATTTTGCGAGAATGTTAATAAACAGCATACGAATAACAATTTTTTCATTTATTTTTGCTTAATGAGTAACCGATTACTTATACAAATATACAAAGGTTGTAATTGAAAGACGGCATATTTTATATGAATCGTGCTATTGAATTGGCACAAAATGGCATTGGTAAAGTATCACCCAACCCACTAGTTGGTGCGGTTATAGTGAAGAATGATGCAATTATTGGCGAGGGCTGGCACGAAAAATTTGGCGAAGCACACGCAGAAGTTAATGCAATCAGGAATGCAAAAATTTTCGACTTTACTGACTGTACAATTTTTGTCAATTTAGAACCTTGTGCCCATAAAGGCAAAACTGCTGCTTGCGTGGATGCAATTATTATGGGTAAGTTCAAAAAAGTAGTTATAGGAATGCAAGACCCAAATCTACTGGTGTCTGGCAAAGGAATAGCCAAGTTACAGAAAGCTGGAATTGAAGTGGAAATTGGGGTACTGGAAGCTGAGTGTCAAGAATTGAACAAATCCTTCATTAAATATATCACCACTTTAACACCTTACGTGATGATAAAAATTGCACAAACGCTTGATGGCTTTATAGCTACAAATAGAGGCAGCTCAAAATGGATAACATCTGAAGAAAGCCGAAAACTTGTTCACCAATTTAGAGCAGAGTATGATGCTATTCTTGTCGGCTCTGGTACAGTTCAAGCCGACAATCCAAGTTTAACTGTTCGAGATGTAGAAGGCAGACAACCATTTAGAATAATTTTAGATAATAAGTTAACCTTACCACTTACAATAAAGCTTTTCAACGATGAATTCAAAGCTAATACTATTGTTGTTTGCGAAAAATCATTAGTTAAAACTCAGAAAGCTGAAAATTTGAGACTGGGTTTAATTAAAGTAATTGGAGTAAAATTAAACTCCGAAGGGAATCTCGATTTAAAAGAGACATTGGAAATCCTTGCTAAAGATTACAACATAGCTTCAATAATGGTGGAAGGCGGTTCTAAGATATACTCTAGCTTTTTGAAAGAGCAACTTTTCGACGAAATTAAAATATTCGTAGCTCCAAAACTATTTGGAAATGGGATGAACTCATTTTCTGAATTAAATATAGCTAGTGTGAAAGATGCAAAAGAACTTAAATTCAGCAAAACTGAAACTATTGGCGAAGATATATTAATTACTGCAATAAAGATTTAAGCAATAGCCACATAGTTAAAACTTAACTTAATTCTTGTGTAAGTTTCTAATTCTCATAATTTCTATCAGCATTTTTAATGAATCTTTTATAGGATGGACTTTGCTGCGGTCATCGTTGTACCACTCAACTGGGATTTCTTTAATTTTATAACCCATTTTACCTGCTAAGTAAACTGCTTCCACATCGAAGCTGAATCCATTGATTTCTGCTTTGGAGAATATATCCATAGCAGCTTTTTCGGTAAAAAGTTTAAACCCACATTGAGTATCGCTAATGCCACGCACCACCAAAAGCTGTACGATTTTATTGAATGTTTTACCCATCATTTCCCTATAAAAAGGCTGATGCTCTTTGATTAATTCACTTTGAAGAGCTCTATTGCCAATAGCTATATCGAATCCATTTTCAATTACAGGTATGAATTTCTTTAGCTCATAAATTGGGGTGGATAGGTCTGCATCTGTAAAAAGTCGCAAAGTACCTTTTGCTTCCATCATTCCTCTGCGGACAGCAGCACCTTTGCCCATATTCTGTTGCTGCTTAATGATTTGTACTTTAGGGAAGTTACTTTCAACTAATGAAACTGTACTATCTGTAGAGCCATCGTCAACAACGATTAACTCAAAATTATAATTTAGTCCATTCAGATAATCATATATCTTTGTTAAAGTCAAAGCTATTCGCTCTTCTTCATTAAATGCAGGAATAATTACTGATAATAATTGTGTCATTCGCTAAAAATAAATTTATTTAGTCTGCAAATATAAAGAAATTTTGGTTTATTTTGTTGCCGAAATTCCTATCTGCCACCAGATATAGATATTCTCAAATCCACCCCAAATTGTGTAGTAGAAAATCCTGGCGATGAAGCTCCTTCGCTATTTGTACTTTCATAGCGAAAAAAGGCAGTTGCAGTCACTCGATTGCTAAGAGTATATCGTGCTTTTGGTTCAATAATAATTTGAGTATCGCCTTTAATTTGTTGACCAGCTTCACTAGTTTGATTTGGTTTCAACACATCAAAGCTCGAAGTGGCATTGTGTTTGTAAGTAAAAAGGAATGACACTTCTAAATCATTTTGCAAATCTAATCCCAGCAAAGCCATTTTCAACCCACGCATATTGTATGCACCAGTTGCTGTAATCTCATTAGTGGTTTGCCCATTGATTGCAGATTTTGAAGCTGTATTCAAATTAAAACTATTTGTATTATTCCACTTTATTCCAGCAGTAAGTCTGCCATCTACTTTCTTTTCATCGAAAGTAAAATTTACTTCCACTAGTGGTGAAAAACCAGTTGAAATAGTTTGGTTCTGAATTACCCGACCGTTGTCATTGATAAGCACACTTTCATCGTAATTGGAAGCATAAGCGTGGCGAACTTCTATTCTTCTAATGAAATCGCTCCAAATAGGCAGTTTTTCCAATCCTTCCCATCGAACTCCCCAATTCAAACTAGGCAGGAATCTTGCAGAAGCTCCAGAAGTTAAACTGAATGCTTCCAATTTTTTATAGAAGGATTCTGCCAAAGCATCTTGCAATCTTCTATTTTTTGTAATTGTGTCAAGTGTAGCATCATTATTAATTCTATCTCTCTTTTGGTTGAAATCTGTTACTACATTTTCCAACCTATTTCCAAAAGCATTAAATCCAAATAAAGATGGCAAACTTATATAAGAGCGGCTCACCGATTCCATAGCAATAACATTACTAAAAGCAGGCACACCATCCTGCTGAGTGATTACAGTTTGGTTTCTGTTATAGCCAAGCGTTGATTTCCAATTCAAATCGAGAGTAACTCCGTTCCAAAGAGGACGAGAAGTTGTTATTGTTAAATTTGTTTTCTGAGTGAAATTATCTTGCATAATAGAGTTCGCTGGACGCAAGCCAGGCGAAGTTTGAAATGAAAAGAACGGGAATGCACTTGAGCGAACCACGTCAATTGAGCCGTGTGGGTTATCAATTAAGCCCATTTGGTAGGCAAAACTTGGTCCATAAATATCTTCACTATTTCTGCCGGTCAAGCCTTTTGCCCAAAAGTTATTCATTCCAGTGCCACCAAGCACACCAGGATTAGTAGCATTATTAGTTTGATCCACAGCAATATCTAACTTTCTATAATCTAAGAATATAGTTCGGAAGACTTCCCCAATAAAGCTTAGAGCCGATGTATTTGTATCAGGCACAAACACTTTAAATGGATTTGGTTTTGATACTTTAAACCACTCTTCACCAAGTGCTTGCAGCCCCAAACCTATTGAGTATCTAAACCTATTATTGAAAGATGCATTCTTAGCTCTATCCCTTATGGCTGGGTCAGTTTGCAAAGGGTTATTCCAGTTGTAATCTGTGCTAAACGAACCAGTCATATCCAAATACTTATTCAGCCCAGCAATATCTGGCAAGACTGGTTTAAAATTAATTGCAACGTTTTGAGAGTGTAAAGTAGTTTGACCAAATTTCAACACATCGCCATCTGCAAATAATATTGATTTTATGATTTCACTACCAGTTCTTTGTTTGCCGTCATCTCCAAATTCATAATTCAAAAGAGTGCTAAAATCATTGATTGTGTAATCAATTATAGGGCTTAAAAAACCACCAGTAGAAAGCTTCCAGGTAAGTTGAGCATTTTTTCTTGCAGTAAAATCTCTAATCACTGGCGAAGGAACTTCCAAGAATCTAGATTTCTCAGTTTGTCTTCGTCTGTTTAAATCGAGTGCAAAGCCTATATTCGTTGGTAATATATTGAATTTCCATTTCTGATAAGTGCCAAGAATTGGAACATCTTTTGCCCATGCAAGTGGTTCAAATGCCAAGATTTCGCTAATTGGAGTTTGATATTGGAAATTCAATTTCCAAAGCCAGTTGAATCTTTCATCGAAAACAGGAGAACGTTCAAATTCCTGTGAATAAGAATATCCCATAGTTAGCTTATTGAAAGTGTCATCTATCAGCCAATGCTTTATTGGAATACCAAGCTTTACAGAGGTTAAAGCCCAACTATCTTGCACTTTCAATGTTTGCGAGCGTGTAAGCACTTTATTTGCAGCGAATTGTTTTTCGGCTTCGGTGGCTGTGGCAGGCAATTGATTTCTTGCTGCTTGTGCTGCTTTTTCCAAATTAACATCATTATTTGCTACAAATTCTGGATTAATAATAAACTCAGAGTGGTTATATGTAATCGGTATTTTCATTCCCGAAAAACTAGTTGGAGCAAACTTTTCTAAATTACCTGTTATAGTAATATTAAAGTTACCTTGTGTTGTCCTATTCCCAAATCTCTCTTCTAACTTATGGAAGTTTGGCTGTGTATGGTTAAAAGAAGCAAATACAGTACCTATATCGGCAAGTTTCAAATCAGCCGAAGCAACAGCAGCCCAATCCGATCTTGCTTCTGGCTCTATTAATCGAAGCTCATCAAGCCACATAGTTGTGGTTAATTCATTGGGAAAGCGTTCGCTTGGATTGGCTATACCAATTCCAAAGAACTGCACTTTGGTCAATATTGGCTCACCTCTTACAACGTATTCTGCTAAGGGGTCATTCTTAGCTGGAATTGCTGTTCGATTTTGGAAATTTAGAGAATCTCTAATTTGCTTCACACTCGTAAGTTCAGCCATATCTATTTCCACATCTTGCCATCCACGAAGCAATGGTTTCCTGTATTCATAGTAGTTGCTTGAATCAGTTCCGAATCTCAAGAAAGCATAAGCTTTTGGAGTAGAACCTCTGCTTATGTTATCTGGCATTGAACCATCGCCATGATAGAAGAATTTTAACTTTTTGTAGTAGAATAAATCCACTCTTGGGAAAATTCTAATTGCCATTCTTTCATCGCCATAGCGAAGGTTTTTTACAGATACTGAAAGGGATTGCTCATTTGTTCTGATTTGCAAATTCGGATCCACGTTTTGCTGTATAGGAGGTTGCACACCTGGAGGCATATTATAGAAATCTGGTTCACGGCTATTTTCAAATATATTCACAAATGTTACTTGCATAGCCGAATCCACTGGACTAAGGTTAGATTGGAAATTATGGAATCTTTGCCATTGGGCACCAATCAATCGCCAGTCAACTATTCTTGCTTGAAGTACTCCACCTTTGAACAACACCCTAGCATATTGAATGTTGGAGAAAAGAGGATTACCAACTTTACTAGTCGGGCTTCTTACAGGAATTCTATATAAATACCAGCCATTTGCCCCCCCCACAATTTGTGGATTTCTATTTGGGTCGGGGTTCAAATTCAATTCATATCGGAAATAACTATTATCAAGAGACACTACTTGACCATTATTCTCATTTAAAACTTCCTTATCTGGGAATTGCCCTATTTCAGCAAGTGCAGAATTGCCTTCGTAATTATTAAATTTCTCAAAATCAGTTGTTTTTCTTTGATCATCGAAAGCTGTAAAGTTAAACACGTAATCATCTCTTGCTGGATCGGCTTCCAAATTCAATGGAAAAGGATAAACAATTTTTTCTCTTTCGTTGCTCAATGTATCTAGCCCAGTGTCTTCACCTATGTCAATCCTATTGTTTGGTATTGGACTTGCAGCAGTGCTACCATCTTCAGTATCCATTGCACCATTTGGAATAATGTCCTCACTTACTTGCCCCAAATCTATATACATACGAGATGTATTTTCATAGGCATCTAATTTCATCACAATTTCTAAATATTCAATATTTTCATTATCGAAATTGGTATTGAATGAAGAAAGTAATCGTTGAAAGCCACCCCATATTTTCCCTCTATTTTGCAGCTCTTTTGTCCATATTGGGGTTTGATTTGCATATTCTGGATTTATACTATCCAAGAATAGTGGGTTCTGGTTATAAATACCACGGAAACTTGGGTCGAAATTTATCTCGAAAGGTGCAATATTAGAATTACCTGAGAAAGTTTCTTTGTCTGGATAGACCTCTCTTGAATTTACGTATGGGATAAATCTTTTATACCAAAAAGTACGCCCTCTAAAAAGAGATCTTGCCAAATTAGAGCTTCCTATTGAAGTATCCTCTGGTTGCGATGAATGCGTCCATTGGCTCGGGTTCAAGCCTAGCGGAATTGATCGTTGAGCACTTTCAAAATCATCAATATATACTACTGGAGCACCGTTGTCGGAAGCAACTGTTGAAGTTCTTTTGTTGGGTGTTGGCAAAACCATAGCCCATTCTCCACTCAAATTGAATGACGAGGGAGCCTTGGTATCAAAAAACGGTAACATATCAATTGCTTTTGTCAGCCAAGGTGTTTCCATTTTTAAATTACCATCAAAACCAATCATTGTGTTGGCAACTGGCTCTTGACCCAACTGCACCCTATCTATAATTGTAGCTTGATTATAATGCATCAAGGTCATACCCATTTCTGCTTTGGTGGTTCTCCCTTTGAATAAATTCATATCAGCTCGCAAACCAAGTTGTGTCTTGGTTGCAACATCTATAATGTTTTGCTGTTCGTATTCTACTTTTAAGTTAGCATTAGGCAAATTAGCTCTTTCATTTTTTATTTGAACAGTTCCGCCAGTGTAATCAACAATGTAATCTGAATATTCTTTTAATTGAACCCCATCAAGCGAAACTTTCACCGAACCAGGTGCCAAGTTGAAAGCATTTAATGGAATTCTTCCAACTGACTTCCCTGAAAATTCACCTGATATTACAAATCTATCTCTACCAGTATTTCTCTTGGCAACTTCCATTGTGGTATCATAAATCTCATTATATACATATGGATCTGCACCTGCTGGATTGCCAATTCTAGTAAAATAGTCCTTAAGTCCATCTCTAAATGGTTCTATGCTGGGAAAGATTATTTCACCTTCGGCAGGATTGAAAAATGGAGAACCATTCAAATCGAACATCCCATCTGGTTTGGATTGTCCAGCTTGGTCTCTTTGGTCAACTCCAAATATCGTTACAAGCTTATCTGGTGCTCCCGTTATAACATCAGCCGAATCATTCGATTGTCTAAAGTAATATATTCCAACTTTTGCATCAGTGGTATTAATTTGATTTGCATTAAGTGGATATATGTTTTTTAATTGTCTATCCCAAAGAATTTTAAATCCAGGTTGGAAATTCTGACGATACATCAATTTAAGGATTAAAGTATCTTTTAATCCAGTATTTACAGCGAAATAACCGTGGTATCTGTCGTCAGTCGTATCCGTAGAAATTCCCTCTGTTCTATAGGAAACAGCATAAGTTCTATCTTTTCTGAAACTTCTAATTTTCAAAACACCTAAGTTCTTGTCAATAGTATAGCGTGTAGTGTCCAATCTGCGGAAACGCCCAGCTTCTACCTTGCCAGCTTCAATTGATTGTGATTTCAATGCCGGAGGATAAAAATCAGTTCTATTTCTTTCTGGCAAAGTTGCATAAGCTTTTGCTGGAACAGCATCGAGCTCAGTTAGGTAAATTGTTGATTCATAGACTTCAATTTCTTTTACACGATTTGCATTTGCCGATTGTGGGATTATACCAGAAGCATTTTTATAAAATTCTTTATAAACAGGTTTATAAACCTCATCTAAGAAAAAGTAATTCTGCGAAAAGTCATAAGCTCTAAGCGTAAAGCCCTGTTTGCTTGTGCCTCCTCTAACATCAATAAATCTTCTTTCACCTCTTTTTTGGGAGATTAAGGTTTTCAAATGCAATGGTCCAAATTGCCAGTCTGTTCTAATGCCAAATAGAGCTTGTCCGCCATTAATCAAACTTGAGTTTATTGGCAGTGTAACATTCCCAAATTCTACTTTCTTGATAATGTCATCGTCATAACCATCGAAGCCAATTTTAAATCTATTATCTCTATTAAAGTTTTGTCGTGTATTCCAATCGGTAGATAATCTAACTTTATCTCCAATCCCTCCACTTACGTTCACTCTCACATCTTGACTGAAAATAGGTGATGATTGGGATTGACCAAAAGCAGAAACAGTTCCCAAGTTTTGTTTGTCGAATCTCCATCCAGCTCTTAAATTCACTTCACCATTCACATTGATATTGATTTCTGGCTTTCCGAAAAGTCCCATTAATGGGCTTGGTGGTAAAGGTATTTCAAGCCCTGTAGCCGAACCTAATGAATTTAGCAAAGAGCCACGGTTTAAAGTTTTCTTTATGTCGTAAGTTGAAGTGAGTGAATCCCACATCTTCTTTTGCATTGTTTCTTTTCTATCTTTCAGATATGAATCTAATTGTAAACTAAATGGAGGATTAATATCAGAATCTACATATAAATCTCTGCTCAAAATATTGCTTCCGTTTGAATCAATTTTGACAGAGCTAGTAATAGACTTGTTTAGAGATTTGGAGCCGCCGCCTCTGGTGTTTGTGTTTCGGCGTGTGGAATTTTTCAAAAGCCAAGATTTATAATCTGATGTGTCTTTTTTGAACAAATCATCTGTAAGTTTTATATCTTGCAATAAAAGAATAGATTTTAAAGGAGTGAATGCAAAAGCAAAACTCACACCGCAAATTAGTGACAATACGAGTGCTAATTTGAATGCTTTTTTCTTAAAGCTATTTATTTTATTGCTACTTACCAAATATACAAACCAAAGAAACAATTTGCTTCTTGCAAAAAATGCAAGTTTCAAATTTACTTGTAATTATTGATTATTTTTAATCATTCTTAAAATTAGTAGCAAAGAATTATAAATTACCTTAAAATTAGTTTACGTTTTTGTTAATTCTGAATTCAAAATACTTTTCGGCCTTAGGCATAACTAACTTAAATTCGCCAAATTTATTGATAAATCCGCACTTATCGTTATTAATGCTTGCCCAAGCTAAGCCATTGATAAAGTCTTCTGCTCTATCGAAATTTGCATTGAAAGCGAAATCAGTTTTCAAATTAATATAGCCCCATTTGCCTGCAAATTTAACACAAGCAAGACTATCAGAAAAATCGTGTTTGCCTTGATAAATAAACTCAGTCAAAAGTTCATTTTTTAAATTCACTAAGGACCAAGAAATATTATAGGTTTTATCGTATTTAGCAACAAAAGCTACGCCATATTTGAAAAGTCCTGTTTCTCCGTAAATTGCTGATACAATTGGCTTACCTTTTCTGTCCATAAAGCCAAATTTTCCCATAGAGCAAAGTTTGATAGTTCCTTCTTTGCAATAGCTAGGCACATCGTAGAGAAATGGTAAAACCAAATTGCCAGTAGTGTCTATATATGCAACTTTAAAGTCGGTACTTGTAACTGAAGCGATGCCTTCTGAAAATTCAAAACCCACTAAGTTATTTCGCAATTTGATTTGCATTTTCAAATCTCTATTCAAATAACCTCGAATAGTATCATTCATTACATAAGCAAAACCCTCAGAAAAACTTAGAGCATCGTTATAAATCTTTGGGACAACTAATTTACCTTTAGTATTTATATAGCCAAGTTTCTTTGTGTTCTGTTCTTTATTGACCAAATCAGCAACAATTGCATAGCCCTGTACAAAGGTAGAAGCATCGTCCGAATCATTATAGAACTGCACTTCACCTTTAGTATTCAAATATGCCCAAGTGATTTCGCCATCTTTTTTGACTTTGGTAAGGAATAAACCCTCCGAATAGCCAAAGACATCTAATACATCTGACGATTTGAAAAGAGTAGAACCATCGTTTGCCAAAAAGTGCCAAACATTATCTTGCTTAAAAGCCACGAGTGGATCGGCAGCAAAAACGTTAGAAATACTCAATAAAAGTATAGCAATTAATATTTTCAATATTCTCATTTTCAAATTTTCACTTTTAGATAGATTACAAATTTAAGCTAAAACTGCTTCAGTTAGAAAGTTTTTTATGTTTTTTGCGGCATAATATCTTTCCATAACTTCATCAAGCAAATTATCAGCAGTTAAAACGCTTTTTTCTATACGTGTAAAGTAGTAGAATTGTTTGTTCAGAATTAAAGGTTGTTCCAAAATCACCTCAGCAAAATCTTTAGACACTTTTTTATTTTGCTCACCTTGTATCGTCCCATAGTACTTCACAAAGTCTGGCTCTTTGATTAAATCAGCAAACTCAGACAAATTAGTAGCAATATACTCTCTAATTTTTTGTAAGTTTTCTCTTTCTGGCTGATAGATCCCACCATAAATTCCAATACCATTATTCGAAAGCTCTACATAGATTCCTGGTCTAACAAAATCTTTTTTGCCTCCAGCCGAAATTGCAGCCGATGTGTGTGCTTTATATGGGGACTTATCATTAGAAAATCTAACATCTCTATTGATTCTAAAAATTGCTTCTTTTGCAGTTTGCGTAATGCTATTGTCATCATGCAAAATTTGAACAATTAAATCTGTAATGAAAGATTCCATTGGCTCTTTCACTTCTTTCAAATAAATTGGTTTATTTGCCAAAAACCAATCTCTATTGTTGTTGATTTCTAAATCTTTAAAAAACTTTATAAAAGCTTTTGTGAAATATGCCATTATCTTTCCAAAATGATTTTCTTAACAATTGATTCATCTACCGAAGTTAATTGCAGCAAATAAACCCCACTTGGCAAACCAACGATTGGAATAGACACATTACCCAAATTTTCATTTGATGAGAAAAGCTCATTTCCTAACATATTTGTAAAATGCAATCTATATTTGATATTTGAAATAGAGTTAACTTCAATTTTTTCACTTTTCTGACTAATTTGAAAACTCATATATGGACTTTCTTCAATTGAATTTCTATTCAAGGTATAAGTACTTGAATATGAATAGCAATCACCATATTTTACTTTCAAATGATAGTTGCCATTTTCAGGATTGGCAATAGAACGAGTGGTAATAGTCTTTGAGTTATTAAAAATCCATAAGTATTCATTTGCAGAATCAGTTTCCAAATTCCCATTGAGGAATCGAATTTCAGGCTCTTCAATTTTTGGAGCAGTTTCTATAGAAACTGCTCCATAGATAGTACCTCCGCTGAAACAAGCAGTAATAGGCTGGTCATAGACAGAATTGAATTTAATCTTTGTAGGATAAATCATTATTCCATTATTTGCAGATTTTCTTTTCTTTGGCAAATAATTATAATTAAAATTATTTACTTTAACTATTGTGTCAAGTATTTCTTCATCCTCATAAATAAAACTTATATTTGTTGTTATTTGTAAATTTTCAGGAATTATTTCAATCTTATTTATTCCGAGGCAAAATTTATTTACAATACTTACAAATGTGTTAACATTATTATTAACAATTATTTTTCTAATAATAGAATCGGAAGTATTATTATTTTTGAAACGTTTTACTAATTTTAAATAGCAAACTCCAGTGTAATCAATAAAAGTTGGTTTGAATGTATTAGATTCAATCGTAATAGTTTTGCTTTGGTTATAAAAATACCAAGTATTAACAACTTCAGAACTAAAACCTGTAGAGAAAACAATTCTATCGGTGTTACATAGAGTATCTGGTCTTGGAGTAAAGTTTGCTTTATCATTTCCTTGCACTGTTAATTCAAAAGTGTAATCTTTAACACACCTACTTGCTGTTCCAATTAGCTGAACATATATTGAGCTTATGCCGTTTTTCAAGAATATTAATTTGATTGAATCTTGATTTTTTGATAAAGTTTTACAAAATGTAGTATCAACTACCCAATTCACATTTTGAGGTTCTTCCCAAAATGAACGCTTAATGAAATATGTATATTCTACACCAATTAATGGCATAGTTTCGCCTTCTAAACTAAATATACTATTTCCATAAAATTTGCTTTCTTTATTATAAGTGTTACTACAATTACTTTCAACTTCAGCTTTGAAGAAAAGTATCTTACTTAAAGCCCCTACATCCTCTATATTGAAAGAATAAATACCTTCTTTTATTTTAATTATGTTATTGCCATTAACTACACTAACTTTAGTAATAGAACTTGGTGTTTGCAAAGTATCTTTTCTGATTACTTGAAAAGTACCAGAGCTTTTAGAGCAATATACATCTTGAATTTTAATTTCATAGATAGGACCATCGTTTATCAAAAAAGTGATGCTATCTATTTCTGTGCAAGCATTTTTAATTGTACGTGTTAATTTTAATTTATTCAACCCTGGAGTAGAAAAACTCATTGTGATGCTATTATTACTTGTTTTTATTACTGAGTCACCAAAATCCCATTCAAATTGCGATTTTACAGTTGGGGAATTTGAAGAAAATAATATTGCTTGATTAACACAAGCAGTAGTAGTAACTTTAGATATTGTTAATTTATTATTAATTCCAATTTTTTGGATGTTGCTAATATATTCAGGCGAAGTGCTACGAATTCTAATAAATCTAACCCCATTAACTGAATCGCCAAGAATATCTTTACTTAGTAGGAAAGATAAATTCCCACTTATACTAGTTTTAGTAGCTAAAAGAATTGGGTTAGCACCAAAATTTCCAGCAACATCGCTAAGTTCTGTTTTATAAAGAGTATTGGGATTAAAGGTTATATTGGTGTTCACAATGAAAGGAACAGTTTGCCCTACACAGTAGTCACCGCTTGCAATTAAATCAAACTTAGTATTGAAGAAACTTGCAAAAAATCCATCTGCATTGCCTGCATAATTTGTTTGGTAAGCACCAGCAGCAGAAATACTAGAGCTACTTTCGGTAAACCCAGCAATATAATATTTATCTTTATTTACTGCAATCGTACGAATATCATCATTGCCATTGCCTCCGAAATAGCTACCAAATAACAAATTTTCTGAATTAATTTTTGCAAAATATCCTTCTTGCTTACCATTGCTAGAATTTTGATATCCACTTTTTGCTATTCCAGTTTGGCTGATTGTAGATCCGACTACATAAATGCAATTATCAACGTAGAATATGTCATTTCCAAAATCATTGCTTTCTCCACCGAAGTAGCTAATAACATAAGTAGAACCATCTTTGCCCGTTCCGTAGTAAGCTGCATCATAAAAACCACCTATACTACTTTGCACTGCATACTTTGTTGTTGCCAAGCTGCTCTTAGTACTACCTATAGCATAAACATACCCGTCGCCAGTAGTATCCCAAGCAATACTATTTCCAGAATCAAACTCAGTTCCACCAAAATATCTTGAAAAGCCAATATTTCCATTGCTCGTGAACTTAGTTAAAAGTACATCGTAATTCCCAGAGTAATTAGTGCTATTATTAATACTTAAATTATTTGATTGGGTAGAACCAATTGCATAAACATCGCTGCCACCCACAACAACTTTATTGAAAAAGTCATCTTCATTACCGCCAAAATAAGTTCCCCAAGTGCGTTCACCATTAGGATTAAATTTGATTAACATAGCGTCATTTTTGCCAGCCCTAGTTTGCTGATAGCCACCAGAAAAAATTGCATCGTCGCTTTTTGTGAAGCCAATTGTGTAAATATTTCCAAAGTTATCGCAAGAAACTCCATTGAATTTATCTTCTGCTAATCCACCTAAGTAAGTTGCCCAAGCTAATGAGCCATTAGAATTAAATTTAGCCACGAATCCATCGGCAATACCACCACCAAAAGCTGTTTGATGGCTATTTGCGGTGGCAATTAAGCTGTCACTATTGGTCTCACCAGCAATAATTGGATTTTCATTGTTATCAAGTGCTATGTCATAAGCAATATCAAAACCAGCACCACCAAAGTAAGTAGCCCAGACTCTTGACCCCGAGCTATCAAATTTTGCTAAAAATGCATCTTCAAATCCAGCATTATTTACTTGATAACCATTTTGAGATGCTATTAAATTAACACTTTGAGTATATCCAGCATAATATTGATTGCCTTTACTATCTAATTTCATTCTATAAATTACATCTTCGCCAGTGCCACCGTAATAGCTAGAATTTATTCTAATTACTGGGTCAATTGTTAAAGGTTTACTTTTGTCATAATGTTCCAAATCAAAAGAAAGTAAATCGTTATTTAGCTTAAAAGCAACATCTACTTTATTCTCAGAACTTAATTGGTAGGCAATTGGCTTATCTTTAATCAAATTGTTAAATCGGGTTATAATTTCTAAATTCCCAGTTGAATCAAAACCCAAAACATCTTGATAAGAAAATTTCATTTGTATTAGTTTTGGATTTCCTCCTATTCCTACTTGGAAGTCATATTCAAGTTCCCCAAAGGCATTTTCATAGAAAACCAAATCAATATTAGGATAAAGATTACTTACAATTACTCGTTTGAAAGACTTCACATAGACAATTGGTCTTCCATTTGTGTTATAAAAGTTTAAATAACCTTGATTTTCAAATTCAGGCGAAACAATTGCATCGTTATTAGAATTAACAAACTCAATATTTACCAAATGGAAAGCACTGCTTTTAGCCAAATGTATATTGGTAGCCAATAAAGTTTCCTCATCTTGGCTTTCATCATTCTTAAAAAAGCTTTCCACTTGAATGCTGAAGCCATTTTTACTGATGAGAATTTTGCCAAACTTTGTTTGAGCATAAAAGTCAATTTTTAGATTTAAATCAGCCAAAGAAATTTCACTTTTTAGCTGTCCAGAACTTTGGATAAATTCTAAGTTTTGTCGTTTTCCCACAGCCAACCCACCAGCAATGATATTTAACTGACTGCAAACCAACAAGATATAAACATATAAACCAAATTTCATTTTCAAATTCCAAGTTCAAAGACAACTACATACGATAATAACTTATTAACGCTCATTTTGTAACAAAGTTAATCATATTTTATGCCATCAAATGAGGTTTTTCTGCCGTAAGATTAGAAAAAGATTAAACAAAGTAACAAAAAATGTATAATTCCGTTATAGAATATATGTTCTTTTACACAAACAAATTTAAAGGTACTTAAAATGAAATCTAAAATGTTGTTAATCGCATTGTTGGCATTTAGCGTGTCAGCTTACGCAACAAACAAAAAAGTTACAACAGAAGTTGTTACTTCTACAGAAGTTAAATCAGTTGATAACAAACCAGCAGCAATTGAATTGAAAGCAACAGATGACAAATCGGAAGGTAAATCTTGCGATACCAAATCTGGAAAATGCTGTTCAACAGACAAAAAATCAAAAAAATCGAAAAAATAAGATTTTAAAGCTGAGAATATCTAAGCCAATCCATTTGATAGATTGGCTTATTTGTTTAATTTAGATTATTCAAATTTACAAATTCCATAGTATTTATAAAAAATGGGAAATTCCACCCTAAAATACATACTGTTTATCTTGATTTGTTCTATAAAACTGCTCGCAACAGAAGTGCAACAGCTTGAGAACAAATTAAGAACCGTATATGGGAACGAAAAAGTAAATTTGCTAATTAATTTGTCTTGGACACACCAAACAAGTAATCCTCATTATAGCTTAACACTATCTAACGAAGCATATCATTTGGCTAAAGCCACAAAAGATGAGGCATTAGTTCACAAAGCACTTTTCACTTTAGCAAAATCAAAATTCCATTATGGGAAATTTGATGAAGCACTTGTAGATTTAGAATCTTGCCTAAATTATGCAAAAAAAACTAATAATTTCTATTTTGAAATAGATTTGTATGTTGCCAAAGGAGAGGTCTTTCAAAGACAGAATAACAACATGGAAGCAAAGAATTGCTTTGCAAAATCATTAATTCTTTCACAAAGAATCAAAGAAATTACCAGAACAATCATTGCATTAAATAATTTAGGATATGTTTATGAATCATTAAATGATTTAGGCAATGCCGTTGACTGTTATTTAAGTTCATTAAAGTTAAATCAAAACAAGATGGATTCATTAAAGTTAGTAGAAACTTACATAAAATTAACCCATTTTTATTTAAAATTAGGGAACAAGAAACAAGCTAAAGAATTTCTTGACAACGCAAAACTTTACTGCAATAATAAAATGGAGAATGAACTAGGATTAATTAATAATTATTTGTCCGAAGTTTATTACCCAGAGGATAGAGTTAAAACTCTATTTTATCTTCAAGAAGCCTTAAAATTTAAAGACAAAATAAAAGATAAACGCGAAGTTGCTGAAATATTAAGTAGTATTGGTGTACTTTATAGAGAACAAAAACAATTTTCTCTCGCTGAAAAATATTTCACAGAAGCTGTTTTAATCTATGAAAATAATAACGACACGCATGGTGTTGCAGTTATAAATTTAAATTTTGTTGCACTTTATTATTCTAATAATCAGTTAAGTAAAGCAGAAAAGTATTTATTGCGAGCAAGAGATTATATAAGAAAATCTAATAATATTGGACTTAAAATTGAGTTGGCAGAAAAAAGTGCTTTTTACTATATAAGCAAAGGTGATTTTAAGAATGCAAATAAATCGAGAGAAAAACACATCTTACTTCTTGACACGCTTGCTTTCGTATCCAAAAATCAAAGATTCAACAGCATTTATACACAATTTAAAGATGAAGAAACAAAACAACAAATTGAGTTATTTAAGAGAAATCAAGATATTCAGGATTTGAAATTATCACAAAACAAGACACAGATTGCTTTATTGATAGTAGCTACAATATTATTGATGGTTATTATTGGTGTTTTCTCGAGACGAGCTAGTTCTAAAAAGAAGAAAGAACTTGAAGTAATGGCTCATAATGAACAATTGGCCAAACTTACCGATGAACTTAAACTTAAAAATGAAGATTTAGAAGTATTGAAAGCTGATTTAGAAGACTCTTTGCAATTGCAAACCGAAATAAACGATACTAATAAGAAGTTGGTTACAATTATTGCCCACGAATATAAAACTCCTATGAATTATATTCAAAATGCATTAGACTTATTTGTTAAAACTGCAAGAAAAGAAAACCTTGAAAATGCTGAATCACATATTGACAACACTATTGGAATGATTAGCAAAATTACAAATTTACTTGATCAGTCAATTAAAATCTCTAAATCAAACTCTTCAAAATTGAATTTGGAAATAGAAGAACTCCAAATCAATAAGTACTTCAATGAATTGATTTTTGATTATTTCATTGAAATTGACACCCAAAATCATCAATTTAAACTTACTATACTTGACGAAGAAAAAAATATTTTCATCACTCCTTCTGTTTTAGATTTGATTTTTCATAATCTAATTCTAAACGCTGTCAAATATTCGCCACCTAATAGCCAAATAGATATAACTTTAAACCAAAACGGAAGTTATTTATTGGTTTCTGTTAAGGATAATGGAATTGGAATTCCAATTGCTGAACAATCAAATTTATTTTTACAGAACCATAGATTCTCAAATGTGGAAGATATTGAAGGAAGTGGCTTCGGTTTACATTTGGCAAAGCAAATTCTTGATGAAATCAAAGGCAGCATAGAAATTATAAGCGATACCAACATAGGTACTTTGATTAACTTAATGATTCCTTTGGACACAAGAAGTTAAACAAAAACAGCCAATCTTACTGCAAAACAGAAGATTGGCTGTAAAAGTATTTTTTGGATTTGATTATTGACCGATATAGCTTCTATATTGGGAAGCTGACATCAAGCTATCATTAAGATGGCTCGCCGTATAACCAGTTAAAACATATATCCAATTTGTGTAAGGTTCTAAATTAACCAAACTTGGATTTGATATAACTGAGTTGTTCTGCCCTGTCAAGAAAGCTGAAATTGGCAACATCAAATTTGCAGAACTCAAACTACCAGTTGCAGTTGCAACAATTTTCGGTCTGCGTGGAGGCATTTTATCTTCTCCTGGCCCTCCATATACACCATACATAACGATATCATTAAGCTGACCTAAATTACTTAACCCATAGCTTGTTAGTCCCACTTGAACTGTTGAATCGTTAATTACTTTTACCCATTCATGATCTTCAGAATAGTAGTAACCATCTGGAATGTAGTAAGTAGTTGGTTTAACAGGAACTTTATTGTTTTCAAGAGAGTTAGGTGTATTTTCTATTCCACAACTAACTAAAGAAAAAGTGCATAAAAGCAAAAGTGCTTTTGCAAAAAAAAGAGTTTTTTTCATGGTATTCTCCAAATATTTAGACACAATAATTTTTTTTCGTTATATTTATTATCGACAATTTTTATTTTTCTTTAAAACAATTAATCATTATGAAGAAAATCTACTTTGTATTACTTCTTTTTGTCCCACTCAACTTACAAATTGCATTTGCAAATGAGTTTCAGATTTTAGAAGACAGAATAAACCAAGCAAAAGGTGTGCCTAAAATTGAACTACTTAATCATCTTTCGGATTCTCTATTATTACTAAACCCACATAAAAGTAAAGATTTTGCATTATTTGCTTTGCAAGAATCTATTACAATCAAAAACGAGAACCTAAAAGCTACTTCTTTGTATAATCTTGCATATTCTTGCAATTACCTTGGAGAATTCAATCAAGGGATAACATATTTAAATGAATCTATTAAGTTAAGTACTATTCAAAGTGACTTAGAATTTCAAGTTGATATTCTAACTCTAAAAGGAATAATGCAAAAATCTTCTAATCAGTACTATGAAGCTAATAAAACCTATGAAACTGCTCTTGATTTATGTTTGAGATTGAAAAAAAATAGCAAAACTGCTATGTTATTGAACAATTCAGGAAATGTTTTTGAAGCTCAGGGTGATTTTGAAAGTGCTGTAAAATCTTATCTATCTGCTCTTCGCTACTATAATCCTGACAAAGACTCATTAGATTTTGCATTAGGTTACATTAATCTTGGCAAGATGTTTCTAAATTTAGAGAACTTTATGCAGGCTCGTGAGTTTTTTCAAACTGCTCTTAATTTTTGTACCCCAAAGATGCTTAACGAAAAAGCAGTGATAAATAATTGCCTTGGTACAATTTATTTTGCTCATCATAATAATGAAGCTGCATTAATGCTCTTTAATAAAGCACTAACATTTAGTGAAAGTATCAACGACAAAAGAAATTTAGCAATCATTCTTAGCAATATTGCAGAAGTGCATAGAAGCAGAGAAAAATTCCCAGAAGCATTAAAACATTACGCATTAGCTCAAGAAATCAACACTAAATATCATTATAATTTTGGTGCTTCAAATATTGAGATAAATTTGGCAAATCTTTATATGATGCAAAAAGATATGACAAAAGCAAAAGAAAAGCTTGACTTGGCTTGCTCAATGATTGATAAATATAATTTCAAATCTCTAAAACTTGAACTTTTTGACAAATACGCTAAATTCTTTACAATAAAAGGTGATTTAAAAACAGCTTTGGTTTATAAAGATAAATACATTAAGCTAAAAGATACAATCTCATATATAGACAGAAACAGAAAGTTAAATTCCCTAGTTGCTAAATTTACTATGGAAGATAAGGATAAACAAATTGAAGGTTATGAAGCATCACAACGCATAATGGATTTGGAAGTGGCACAACATAGAAATCAAGTTATATTGCTAGTTCTTGTCATCTTGTTTATTGTTTCTATTTTGGGATTTTTCTTATACAGATACTTTATACTGAAGAAACAAGACAAAATTCTTAATGAATCTAATGTAGAATTAAATAAATCTATTGAAAGAGAAACTGAAATTTCCAAAATGAATAAACGCATTTTATCACTTCTTGCACACGATATAAAAGTTCCTATTTCTGCGGTTCTAACAATTTCTCAAAATATTCAAAGTCATCTTGCAGCTGGCGATATTGAAAAAGCAAATGATAGACTTAATGGGATTAATCGAACAGTTAATAATATAAATCGGTTAATAATGCAATTCTTGGATATTTCTAGGTATGACAAAAACAAGTTTAATATTAAAATTGAAAAATTTGTTTATACCGATTTCATCACAAATATTGTTAATGAGGATTTTCAAAATAGTCTTGATCATCATCATAATTTCATTCTAAACTTACCCGAAAAACCGGTAGTTGGCTTTATTGATTCACTTGTTGCCGACCATATTTTTCATAATATTATTTCAAATGCAGTAAAATACTCGCCAAATAACACTGATATAAATATAGATTTATCTGTTAATAATGGAATTTTGTATTTTTCGGTCAAAGACCGAGGTAGAGGAATTCCTTTTGGCGAACAAGATATGTTGTTCAATAAATTCCATAGATTTTCAAATACAGATGGTGTTCCGGGTACTGGTCTTGGACTTTATTTAGTCAAAAGAACAATGAATGAACTTGGAGGCTCGATTGAATTGATTAGTGCCGAAAATCAAGGAACTACAGTTAATATTTCGTTCCCTATGGACACAAGGGTTTAAGTCTGAATGACTGATTTCAATCAATAATTACAATTATTTAACTCAATATTCGTATTTTTGCCAAGTAAACACATTCATAAATTTAAAGGATACAAAATGAAAATCACAACTTTGCTATTAGCAATCTTTGCTCTTGTTGGCTTTGCAACTGCTAAAACTACTGACATCACAGTGAAAACTAACATGCACTGCGATGCTTGCAAAACTAAAATAGGCGACAAACTTAAAACTGAAGCTGGCGTTAATGCAACTGAAATTGATTTGGCTGCCAAAACAGTTAAAGTAACTTACGATGATGATACAACAAATCCAGAAACAATCAAAAAATCAATTTCTTCATTAGGTTTCTCTGCTGACGAAGTGAAAGCGGAAGCAAAATCTTGCGATACTAAATCTGGAAAATGCTGCTCAACTGAGAAAAAAGCTAAAAAAGTAAAAAAATCATAATTCAATGATTTCAAATTCTTTCAAAGACCGCTCTAACTTAGTGCGGTCTTTTTTTTGTGATTTTTCCACCAATCTTTAACACAATTCTACTTGTTATAAAGCAAATAATCATATAAATTGCTTATTCTAAAAAAGGAAATTCTATGTCAAATATATTACAATCATATTCAGCTGGTTCTTGGGCTACTCCTTCGGCTGGACTTCAACCACTTTACAATGCAAACACTGGCGAAACTATTGCCGAAATTTCTAGCAATGGAATTGACTTTAAAGCCTCTATGGACTATGCTCGCAGAGTTGGCGGAGCTAATCTTAGAAAATTCACAATCCACGATAGAGCAAGAATGCTGAAAGCTCTTGCCTTCTATCTTATGGATAGAAAAGAAAAGTATTACAAAGTTTCTCAAGCCACTGGAGCTACTAAAATTGATTCTTGGATAGATATCGAAGGTGGTATTGGCACTTTGTTTACTTATGCTTCGAAAGCTCGCCGAGAAATGCAAGATGAAAAATTCTATGTAGATGGTAATTTTGAACCTCTTTCAAAGGGTGGAACATTCGCCGGACATCACATTTGCGTTCCTTTAGAAGGTGTCGCTTTCCATATCAACGCATTTAATTTCCCTATTTGGGGAATGCTTGAAAAAATTGCTCCTAGCTTAATTGCTGGTATGCCTTGTATCGTCAAACCCGCTTCACTTACTGCTTTCCTTACAGAAGTAATGTTTAAAGATATTATTGAGTCTAAAATTCTGCCAGAAGGTGCTTTACAATTAATCTGTGGTTCTGTTGGCGATTCGCTGGACCACGTTACTTGCCAAGATGTTGTTACTTTCACTGGCTCTGCCTATACAGGCAAGAAATTAAAGACTTTACCATCTATTATAGATAATGCAGTTCGCTTCAATATGGAAGCAGATTCATTAAATTTCTGCATGCTTGGGCTGACAGATGCTCCTGGCACTCCAGAATTTGATTTATTTATAAAAGAAGTTGTTCGTGAAGTAACAACAAAAGCTGGACAGAAATGTACTGCAATTCGACGTACAATTGTGCCGCAGCAGTATGTAGATGATGTAGTTAAAGCTTTAACTGCTGCTTTATCGAAACGAACTCTTGGCAATACCGAAAATGAAGCTACTAAAATGGGTCCTTTAGCTGGCAAAGTTCAAGTGCAAGATGTGCTATCGGCAGTTAGCAAATTACAAGCTGAATCTACTTTAGTTTATGGTAGTTTCGATAGCTTTGACGTATTAGGTGGCAGCAAAGAAACTGGTGCTTATTTTCCTGCCATGGTTTTACTATGCGACAAACCTCTAACTAGCTCTGCTCCTCATGAAATTGAAGCTTTCGGACCTGTGACTACTATATTGCCTTATTCTAACATCACTGAAGCAATAGAAATAGTAAAACTTGGTAAAGGATCTCTTGTTGGTTCTGTATTTACATCCGATGATAATTTTGGAGCTGAAATAGTTTACAGTACAGCTGCTTATCACGGTAGAATTATGGTCATTAGCCAATCATCAGCAGCTGAATCCACAGGACACGGCTCTCCAATGCCTCAATTAGTTCACGGTGGGCCTGGAAGAGCAGGCGGTGGAGAAGAACTTGGCGGTATCCGCTCTATTCTACACTATATGCAACGTACTGCAATCCAAGGTAGCCCTACTATTTTAAGTAGAATCACAAAGCAGTACCAAACTGGTGCTGCCAGAACAGAAGATTCTCAACATCCATTCACTAAATTTTACGAAGAACTTAATATTGGCGATTTGCTTACTACTCACCGCCGCACCGTTACAGAAACTGATATAGTGAACTTCACTGGAATCAGCTGGGATAATTTCTATGCACATACAGACACTACTTCAATTGCTGGGTCTATATTTGAAAGAAGAGTTGCCCACGGCTATTTTATCATTTCAGCAGCGGCAGGTCTATTTGTAAATCCTAAACCAGGGCCAGTGCTTGCAAATTATGGATTAGATGAATTAAGATTTATTAAACCAGTTTATGCAGGCGATACAATCTACACCAAACTTACTGTGAAATCCAAACAAGAAAAAGAGCCTAGAGAAGGCGAAAAACTTCAAGGAGTTGTGAAATGGTTAGTGGAAGTATTCACAGTGGCACAAGATGCCGAGAGTCAAGATGAATTAGCTGCAATAGCTACAATTCTGACTTTAGTGGAAAGAAAAGGATAATAATTAATTGTTTAAATTTATAGAGAGATTGGTTTTAAATCAATCTCTCTTTTTTTTGGTTTTATTTTTTAAACTCATTTAAATATTCTCTCAAATTCATTACTGATTTTTTTCAGGCAGGACTTAGGAACTTCGATTGCAATAAATTGCATGAAATAACTTGTTTTCTGAAAACTGATTGCATAAAATTGCAGTAAATTATTCTTTTTTCTTGTCACTCAGTCTGTCGAAATACTGCTTCGCTTGAGAGTCGGAAACACCCCCAGTCAGCAAGCTGACAGCCCCCTAAAGGTGGCAATGGCTTTCTCTCTCTTTACTCTTTGATTACCTCCTCCGCCAATAGTCGGAAACACCCCCAGTCAGCAAGCTGACAGCCCCCTAAAGGTGGCAATGGCTTTCTCTCTCTTTACTCTTTGACTACCACCTCCGCCAACAGTCGGAAACACCCCCAGTCAGCTAGCTGACAGCCCCCTAAAGGTGGCAATGGTTTTCTCTCTCTTTACTCTTTGACTACCACCTCCGCCAACAGTCGGAAACACCCCCAGTCAGCAAGAGACAGCCCCCTAAAGGTG
>Ga0163149_10001080_pt1 | contig 35317 bp, 52 predicted proteins | sample OliLakLV19MP5G1_FD_148604 | JGI IMG/M metagenome (GOLD analysis project Ga0163149, IMG submission 148604) | Freshwater microbial mat bacterial communities from Lake Vanda, McMurdo Dry Valleys, Antarctica - Oligotrophic Lake LV.19.MP5.G1 | ecosystem: Environmental > Aquatic > Freshwater > Lake >... | reverse complement strand
CCTTTGGAGTTTCTTTTGAAAGCCATACGTCTTTCCAAACCCCATCTTGTCCGCACCACATAGGCGCTGTCTGGCCCTCGTAGGCACCAGATCTTTCAGCAATCAACCGAAGCCCATCAATCGAAGCCATAATGTTTAGCTTGCCAGTGTTCGGGATTGCATAAATCTGTCTCGTAATCGGGTCAAGCCCAGTGCGCTTGCATTGAATGGCAAAGTTTTTCAAATCGTCATTACTTAATTTGTTTTGATTTGCAATCAACTCTAAATTTTTATCTATGCTGTATATATTGCTCTCAGTTACGCTAAATATCTTTGCGATATTGGCACGCGATTCTCCAGTTTCCCATAAGCCTCTTATCTTTAAAACATCAACCGAGCGTAGTTTGCTCAAAGATGATTTCTCTCTGCTAGTCGTCCTTCCTTTTGTGTTACAATCCTGCATATTGTCTTTTCTTGTGCCTAAAAATAAATGATTAGGATTAACGCAAGACCTGTTGTCACACTTGTGGCACACGTCGAGATCATTGAAATATATTTTATTAAAAAACATTTCGTATGAAAATCTGTGAGCTTGAACTGTTTTGCCTTTAAAGCCAAAACGTCCGTAACCATGAGTTCCGATCGCGCCAATCCATGTCCAGCATCCAGCAGACTGTTTTATTTTTTCAATAAAACGAACATGAGCAGGTTTTCTTGCATAAAATCCAGTGGGCATATTTATTCCTTTATGTATTAGATTTTAATTGAACTGATTTATTTTGTATTAACTTACAGCCTGGGATTTCACGGCCCATTTTCATCTCGTCTTTTATCGCGTCTTTACGGATCTCACTGACAATAATAGATCGCCTGTATTCGTCCGGTATTAAAGACTCATCCTCTATTACTAAAGAATGTGGGTTTAATTTATAAACATACTTTATAAGGCTACCCGTTATTTCAACCATACCCTCCTCGGACATCTCTTGCATAATCGAGTTTTCAGCTAAAGCGACTAATGCATCTAAAGTCTTGCGCTCGTTAGCAAGAGCTGTTTCCTTAGCCTTTAGTGCCTTAGCCTCACCCTGGATAAGATTAATAAGGTTAGCCAGGTGATCAACGGGGCTACTTGCTGGTAGCATGGTCTTGATCTTTTCCTTGAGGTCTTGAGGTAAGCCCACAGCAGATTTAACGATATCTAGGGCCTTCATATTGCTACCGACTTTCCTTTAATTCGCTCTTCAGGCGTTAGCTCTTTAAAAAATGTTTCGATGTACTGTTGAGCTGCATTGTCATCGGCTTCGATCGCTCCAAGGTCGCCCCCATCCTGATCGATGCGGTGATAGACTGCATTCTCATAGACTTCATCCTCTGTATCGCTGCAAGCGTCTAGATCTAGCGATACAAACATAGGGCTATCGTCCTCTTCGCTAAATGCTGTAATTTCGATGTTAAACCTACTCATAAAATTCTCCTTTAATTGGTTTCTATCTATGTTTAGTCGTTTTGTAGGTAAGCCCAAATTTTCTGATTAAGGGCCTCTTCTTTAGATGCATAATGCTTGCATAGGTACGCATAATCTTGCTTGACCCAAGCTTGAAAAGCCTCAGACCACATCTCAAAGCATACGATCACAACGTCATTTTTATAGACCACAAACTCAACACGATCAACTTCGGTGACTTCAATAGTATGCTTTGTATGACTTTTCTTTAAAAGCTTGTTTGTATGCATTTTGATGCTCCTGGGCTATCAGCCCGTTTAGGCTACCCAAATGCTTTGTTGTGTTTCATGATGGGGTAGAATTTAACTTATAACTAGAGTACCGCAATTGCTTGACTAAGTCAAGCTTTTACGGTACTATTTAAATATGAAAGAAAATACACTAACAACTAGGGATGCAATACTAACGAACTTAAAAGCCATTATGGACGATAGAGGGCTATCTTATAAAGACCTAGGCGACATGATGGGACTCTCAAAGCAGCGCGTGTCTGGCATATTCAACAATCCAGAAATGACACTGAAAACGATAGGTAAAATAGCCGCAGCCTTAGACATTGAAGAGACTGATTTAACAAGTGAACCAAAGCTTTTAAGTATCAAAAAACAACTAAAATAGGAGTAGATATGAAGAAACTTTTTATATGCTTTTTGTTAATCTCTGGGTGCGTAACAAAGCCCCTGACTGTTCATCGAATGAGTGGCATTTCGCCTGGAATGGCGCTTGGCGACGTTATGGCAACGCTTGATGACTATGATGTCAGAATACCTCGTAAGGATGGCGGCTTCATTTTGATTTATGAAGGCCGAAGAGTTTCGTCAAGAAGCAATCAAGTTAAGGATTTCTCAATTACTTTTAACAAATACGATCTAGTGGAAAGCCTTGGCTCTAGCGAGTCTAGCGAGGCTTCAAATTCAGGAGCTAACTTTGCGGCCGGTGTCGGATCTGCAATTTCAAACTCAGTACCTAAGACCACAAATTGCGTATCTCAGAAAGATGCATGGGGAAACGTCACAACAAACTGCTCTGGATACTAAGAGGTCGAAATTTTGGGGGAGTTATAATGAAGAAGGTAAGGAATGAGTACACTTAAAAAATTTTTCTATGCAAGAGACTGGAGCGCCGAAGGATGGGAGTGGAATCTATGCGAAGGCTCAAGGGGAGATGCGATTGAAGAGGCAAAGAGAGAGCTTGGCTTATCGCATGGGGATACGTTTGCAATCGCTAGAGCAGAGCCAATGGAAGACTTTTTAGATATTGGAGGCGATATAATTACCAAAATCCTACATGACGCCGCCGACGTTTCGGTTTTAGATTGCGAATGGCCGAACTTATCTTCGGAGCAAGAGAGCGAACTTGGAGACGTAGTGACAAAAGCAATCCGAGAATACTTCGCAAAGAATAATCTAAACCACGATTTTAAAGCAATTACCGATGCAGAGGACGTGATTGCATGAGCACACTAACAGGAGTAGTTATGAAAAGTAAATATGAAGAGTACACCAATGAGCAAAGACTTGAGGACTTGCGAAGCACCACAAATATTTTAAGCAGCGTAGGCAATTACGATTCCAATGATTATATGCATGGAATAGCGAACGGCCTGATTCTCGCGCTAGCAATTATGGAAAACAAATATGGAGATGACGTTGGTTTTCTTTCAAGGCCTGCTGCGGGAGACGTGAACCTTGACGGTGTTAAGTTGAAGGTCAGAGAAATGATCGAGCGGAATAAATGAGCACAGAAGATAAAATCGCAAAGCTTGAAGCTAAATGCTTAGGACTTGAAGCGGTCCTCACAGGACACTTTCGCACCATAGGTGAGAACAGAAAGCTTGAAGAGACCTTAGAGCGCACGAATAATCTGATTCATCACTGGGCCGAGGTAGGGAATATCATGCAAGCCTCGGACTTTATGGCACGGCTTGGGGAAATCCAGGATGGTGATAAATGAGACCAGCAACAATTATGTTGAAAGAATCGCAAAGATTTTGTCTTCTGATATGAGTGTTTGTATTAACTAAGTTTCCTTTACCACCATCTTCAAATCAGCTCTATGCCTCAGTCAGGGGTCGTCTTGTTAAATCACAAGAAGGCCGTAAGTACGACAATCTCATACAGCTATACAGACTTAGAAAATTCAAGGAGCTCGACCGAATCACTCAAGCTTTTACAGAGGCGGATGTTTTAAACATCGAGACGATCTTTGTCTTTGCAAAAAAGCGCATTGTCGGACAAAAAGGTCAGATCAAAAAGCTTGATGCCTCGAATAGAATTAAACAGCTTCATGATGGCCTCTCAAAGCTCATAGGTATTGATGATTGCAGATTTGTTTCAGGGACATTTTCTAAAGCAACGTGCGAAAAAGAGTGTGATGAACAGGTCATTGTTAAGATCACAAAGTCACAGCTGCTAACTTTAGACCAGCTCATGATTAGCTGAGTTAATGATCGACTTGTAATAAACCTAACCCATAGCCTGAGCTTATAAAACAACTAAGCGAAGGAAATTAAAATGTCAGAAGTTACTGATCAATCAGAGGTACTTAAACACAAGAAATCTGCTCACGACTACTATGCAACAGCCGTTCAAGTACTAACGACTCGTGTACAATTCTACTTCGAAGAGTTTGAAGGCATTCATCAAGTGGTTGGTTTTTTAAATGGCATTAAAGCTCAGATCTTAAAAGAGATTGAGTTAGTAGAGCCACCAAAGCCAAAAGCAAAGCCTGAAGCTTATCACATGGATCTAAGCCACGTTAAAGGTGAAGAGGCTCATCTTGGCCAGTAAAACTGAGACTGTAAAAGATGAGACTGTAAAGGTATTCGTACCAATCATAGGGTCTGGATCTTACGGCCTTGATGTGGTCGAGATCAGTAAATCAATATTAGATAAGCACGGAAAAGTAGAAACGAGCTATGAGCCCGACATCTTTGCCATCTGTATTAATAATCTAACCAAGGCATTTCGCGATGCTTTCGGCATTTAATCATTTAAAAGAAAATCAAATCCCCATCTTGTTGTGGGTGCTAGTAGCAAAGCTCTTATACACGGGGCTCACGCTATCAGATTGTCTGGGTGCTCTAGTGATTCTGGCTTCAATGCTTTTAAGTAAAATAGTCACTTACTTATATCCTAAGAGGCCCGATCTATACCACGAGCTTTCGCTCATCCAACAAGAACTCAAAGTATTGACCTCTAAGTCAGATGATCTAGGGCATGACGTAGCTGGACTAAAATTCGGTCTTTCACAAAAGAGGTAGTTATGCTTTTAACATTAGGACTACTTAATTTTACTGTAGCTCTTGCAATAGGCTTGTCAGCTTTGCTTTATAAACAGAAATGCACACTTTATAGAATGCACAATGATCTAATCGACTGGATCGAGTGCAATATCGCTGATGACATCTATAAATCAAGAGACCACAGACCAGAGTTTAAATACTACGTCGACCGGGTCGAAAGAGACCTAGCAAGACGCCAAAGCATTGTTAAAAATGTAGTGCTTGAAATAAGGCTCGATCTTGAATCAAAGAGCGTACTTAAACCGATCTACTTTAGACTCCTTTGGCTAGACTTTAAAAATCTTTTTATCAAGTAAGGCTACTATGAACATCCATTGTAAATATGATAAGTTGGTCCATCCAGCCAAACTTAAGAATCATCTGAAGAATAGAAACAAGCACGGACAAGACCAGATTGACCGCCTGGCTGAACTTTATAAGTACCATGGCATAAGACACCCGATCATAGTTTCAAAGCTGTCAGGGTGCATTGTAGCGGGTCACGGGCGCAAGCTAGCGGGCATCCGCGCAGGCGTTAACGAAATGCCGGTCGTGTATCAAGACTTTGATTCAGTTGAGCAAGAGTACGCATTCATTCAAGCTGATAATGCCATCGCACTATGGGCTGAGCTTGACCTGTCTGGCATAAACGCTGACCTGGGCGATCTAGGGCCTGATTTTAATATCGATATGCTCGGGATAAAAGACTTTGCTCTCGATTTTGCGGATAAAGAATTTGACCCAGCATCAGAAGATGATCAAGGAAAGCTAGATCAAAAGACATTGAAAGAATGCCCTCAGTGTGGCCATGAGTTCTAAATCAATCTTAAAGATAGACTGGGCGTCTCATGAAACAGCTAAATATGCTTGTGAAAATTGGCATTATTCAGAAAGCTTGCCTGTCCCCCCACTAGTTAAAATTGGAGCATGGGAAGACGACAAGTTTATAGGAGTCGTAATTTTTTCTAGAGGAGCTTCGTCGAACTTATTAAAACCGTACGGGCTTGAGCAAGTAGAGGGCTGCGAACTTACCCGAGTAGCTTTAAAAGAGCACAAGACACCAGTATCAAGAATTCTAAGTATAGCTATTAAGTTTTTAAAAAAAAACAGCCCCAAGCTCATAGTTTCATTTGCTGACTCAAACGAAGGACATCATGGCGGCATCTACCAAGCCACAAACTGGATATATTCAGGAAAGTCAGCGCCAAGTTTTAAATACGTCGATAAAAAAGGCAGAGAATGGCATTCAAGACAAGTCAGCGAAAAAGGATTTAACACCCAACAAGGAAATATCAGAAGAACCATAAAGCCCTCGCAATGTCAGAAGATAAAATGCGAGGGCAAGTTTAGATATTTGTTTCCTTTAACTAAGGAAATAAGAAAAGACGTTATAAGACTTTCTAAGCCCTACCCAAAACGCGCATCAAGCAAAGATATCGTTGCGTCTGAGTTCCACTCAGAAGAGACCGGTGAAACTCCGAGTGATGCGCTCCAATTTCAAGAGGTTGACAATGGCTAGGCCGAAATCAGGGTGCATTGTGGCGAGGCCCTGTGAAGCTTAATAAAGGAAGCGGCGCAAAGTACGGCGTCCCTTATATGGGGTCTAAGTCTAGGATCATCGAAAAGATAGCTAGATTCTTTCCGAATGCAGATAACTTTTACGACTTATTCGGTGGCGGGTTCTCGGTAACTCATTACATGATTACCAATAGAAAGAAGTCGTTTAAAGAGTTTCACTTTAACGAGATCAGAAAAGAAACGGTTGATCTAATTCGGGATGCGATTTCGGGCAAGTATAATTATGACGTGTTTAAACCCGAATGGATAGACCGAAAAACCTTTCATGAGTTGAAGGCATCAAGCGCCTACGTTCGCTTTCTCTGGTCTTTTGGTAATAACGGAGAGGACTATCTGTTTGGAGAAGATTTAGAGGCTCCAAAGAAATCCATGCACATGGCTGTTGTGTTTGATCAGTTCGATGACTTCATGAAGCAAGCTTTTAAAATAGATAAGTGGCCTAATCATTTAACGATCACAGGCAAAAGACTTTATTTAAGACGACTCGTCGGGCAAAGAATTCAGTTACAGCGGTTACAGCAGTTACAGCAGTTACAGCAGTTAGAGCGGTTAGAGCAGTTACAGCGGTTAGAGCAGTTACAGCAGTTACAGCAGTTAGAGCGGTTAGAGCAGTTACAGCGGTTACAGCAGTTACAGCAGTTACAGCAGTTAGAGCTAACAAGCCTTAGCTATGAACAAGTAAAAATTAAGCCGAACTCAGTAATTTATTGCGACATTCCTTATAAAGGAACAGAGGATTATTCGATAACATTTAGTCACGACAAGTTTTTCGACTGGGCTAGCACACAAGAAAACCCTGTTTTTATTTCAGAATATAATATCGGCGATACTAGATTTCATCTTTTAAAGGAATTCGCGCACTGGTCAGCCTTTTCCGCCACAGTCAACAATGAAGTTAAAGAGTGTTTATACGGAAACGCCGCCGCTTTCAAAATCATAAACGACTTTAAGCAAAAGAAAGCTGAGCTGATCAATGGCTAGACCGAAATCAGGTAAGACCGCACCGATTAAACTAGACCATAATCAGGTTGAAAAGCTTGCCGCGATCGGTTGCACATTAAACGAAATGGCGTCTTTCTTTAACTGCTCGGTAGACACTTTGACTAGGAACTATGCCGAAGCCCTACACAGGGGTAGGGAGAACGGCAAAGTCTCGCTTCGACGACTCATGTGGGAGCAGGGTCAAAAGGGCAACACGACCGCTTTAAAGTATCTTGTGCATAATGTTCTAAAAGAGAAGATCGAAGATCAATCTATCCAAGATGACGGACGAACAAACGAAGTGATGGATAGAATTAACTCAATATCGACTGAAATGATTTTAAAGATCGTAAGGAACAATGAAGATAAGGCTGTCTAAATGGAAGCAGAGATACTAAACGATGTCTGGCATAACATCTTATGGCATCGAAATGAGCTGTCATGGAAGTTTCACGAGGGTCAGCTCGTCATCGATCAAGCCTATCGAAACGTGTCGGCCAAGCTATTCGTCGGCAACTGTTCTCGTCGGATCGGTAAAACATATTGGGTCGTGACTGAATGTATCAGGGTCGCACGAGCAAAGCCCCGCGCACGAGTTAAAATAGCAACTGCCTTTCTAACAGATCTAGAGGAGTTTATCATTCCAGCATTTGAGTCAGTATTAGATGACTGCCCTGAAGATTTAAGACCAAGGTGGCACGAGTCTAAAAAGAAATTCATATTTAAAAATAAATCCGAGATTCAGCTCATCGGTCTAGATCGAAAACCAAACGCGGGTCGTGGTAACTACTGCGATTTATACGTGTTCGACGAAGCAGCTTACATTAAGAATGTATCCTACATTTATTCATCAGTCGTAATACCTATGACCATGTACAGAGAAGGTGCAAGGGTCATCATGATATCAACCCCGCCAAAGTCACCCGATCATGATTTTAAGGAATTCTGTTTGAAGGCAAAACATGAAGGCGGTTATATAGAGCTTGATATCTACAAGAACCCGATGGTGACCCCTGCCATGATCGAAGAGTATCATCAAGAGTGTTTGACTGAGACTGACTGGCAGCGTGAATACTTATGTCAGTTTGCAACAGATGAAACGCTCGCAATTGTTCCTGAGATGAAATTTCTAGAATACACTCGCGGACCCAAAGACGAGCACTATCTGCTTTATCACAAGTATGTTGCGATGGATCTAGGGGTCAGAGATTTAAACGTAACGCTTTTTGCGTACTATGACTTTGCTAGATCGAAGATTGTAATTGAGCGCGAGCACATAATGAGCGGTCCACGAATGACAACACCGACCCTTCATGCAGAGATAAAACAAATTGAGTCTGAGCTATGGGATAATGCTGAGCCTTACAAGCGCGTGGCTGACAACAACAACCCGCTTCTTTTGTTAGACCTTGGATCAATTCATAATATGTTCTTTCACTCAACTTCTAAAGACTCACTTCACGCAATGGTTAACCAGCTAAGAGTTTGGATAAAAAACGGACGTGTTGAAATCGACTCGTCTTGTCGCGTGCTGATTGACTCATTGATGTATGGGCTTTGGAATGACAACAGAAGTGAATTTTCAAGATCTAAAACCCTAGGACACTATGATGCTGTTGCTGCAATCATGTATTTAGTGCGCAACATCGATGAAGTGACAAATCCAATCCCAGTTAAGGTTGGATTTAATAAAATTAACTTAGAAGAAGATGACCAGATACTAGAATTCAAAAAACTGAGAGGATTTGGCAGAGGCTAGACTTTAATTATTTTAACAAACCCCATTGCACCATAACTAGGTGCCAGGAGAAACATGATACATGAATACTGGGCTTCAAAAGGCCCCGATGAAATTGCTAACGAGATAATGGATAAGTTCGATAAATACAAAAAATATACTGAGTCATCAGGTATTTTAAGCGAGCTTAGGAAGTCCTATAACACGTTTTATCCGAAAGTGAATATCGAGAGCGTTGATCAATCGCTTAAGGCCATTCACATTAACCACTATGCAAGTTATGTTAGAAATATTCATAACATGATCACGGGCTCTCGTCCCGCGTGGGATACTCGCGCTATTAACACAGACCTTGAATCACAAGCAGACACACAGCTCGGTGTTGGGCTTCTAGATTACTACATGCGCGAAAAGCACATCGAAACGAAGCTCATTGATTCTTGCATGAAAGCATTATTCTTACGAGAAGGATGGATCTCTTTAGGTTGGAATGCTACGGGTGGGAAAGTCTACGGAGCAAATCCTGAAACTGGTGAGCCTATTCATGAGGGTGATTTTGAATGTGATACTCACACCATGCTTGATGTTGCTCGCGATGTTAAACGTCGAGATGCAAATCATGAGTGGTTTATCGTGCGCAGATTTAAAAACAAATGGAATCTAGCAGCTAAGTATCCAGAACTATTAGAGAAAATTAAAGCTTTAATGCCAGATAATCGTTTCGACAGTCAGTATGAATTAGGTGGCGTTCATAGATCCAATGAATTTAAGAATGATGATAGCGATCTCGTGCCAGTTTATGAGTTACGTCATGCAAAGACCGAGGCTTTACCACAAGGTCGGCTCGTTCAAATCTGTAATGACGAGATTAAACTGTTTGATGGACCACTTCCTTATGCAGATCTTTACACTTTCCCGATCACAGCAGGTCATCAAACTGATAGCTCTTTTGGATACAGTTATTTAATGGATCTACTCCCTGTGAATGATGCCTTTGATATGACAGTGAGCTCGATCTTAACGAATCAAGCTGCGAATGCTGTTCAAAACTTTCAAGTACCAAAAGGCGCAGCTCCAAAAGTAACAAACATCATGGATGGAATGAACGTCTGGGAATACGACATCAAGGCCGGTAAAATGGAGTCGATGGATTTACTAAAGACAGCGCCAGAAGTATTTAACTTTGCGAACTTTCTAATTAGTCAGTCGGATCTTATTTCGAATGTGTCACAAATAGGTCGAGGTAATGCTCCGAACAATATGAGTGGCACCGCGATGGCGTTGCTACAACAACAAGCCATACAATCAACAAGTGGTGTTCAGACAAGCTACACGATAACAATCGAGAATGTCGGCTCAGCAATGATTGAGTTACTTCAAACATTCGCAGTCGTACCTCGTCTTGCGATGATTGCAGGTAAATCTAAACGCTCGATGATGAAGTCGTTTAGCAACAAAGATTTACAAGGTGTGGGTCGTGTCTATGTAGACCGAGCTAACCCACTTACTAAGACCGGTGCAGGACGCATGGAAATTGCTAATAACCTTTTAGCAACGCCAAACATGATAACTACTCCTGAGCAGTACTTGGGTGTTTTAACTACTGGAAACCTAGAGCCACTTTATCAGCGCGATAATTCACAGAGAATGCTTATTCTGTCAGAGAATGAAAACTTGATGGAAGGTAAGCCCGTTCAAGCCTTACTAACAGACAATCACCCGACTCATATTTTAGAGCATAGTTGTGTATTGGATAGCCCAGAGTCTCGAGAGAACCCTCAAGTGACGCAAGCTGTGCTCAATCACATTCAAGAACACATGAACATAGCTAAAGGCATGGACCCGATGATGGCTATGACTTTAAAGCAAGCCTCATTGTTTCAACAGCCACCACCTCAAGGACCACCACCTCAACAAGGCGGAGCTCCTGAAGTAATGGGTCAAGGCCCACAAGCTGAGATCGCTGATAAAACACAAATGCCAAGCCCTGCACAACCACCTAACCCTAACGCTTTTCAAGGAGCATAATCTATGAGTGAAAATAATTCTGGATCAGGCGATTCATCATCAAGTGACACATCATCAGCCCCAGTAGAGGGAACAGCGGAAGCTTTAACCGAAGGCGCAGAGGGTAAACCAACACCTCAACAAGTTCAATCTCAGAAACGTAAGTTTCAATACAAAGTTGATGGCGAGGACATTGAGGAGGAAATTGACTTCTCTAATGAAGAGGATCTTAAAAAGCGATTTCAACTAGGCCATGCTGCTAAAAAGAGAATGGCTGAAGCTGTAACAGAAAAGCAAAAAGCATTACGAATCACTAAGGCTTTTGAGAATGATGATCAGTTTCTAGATATTATTAGTCGCCATCCGAAGGGCCGAGAGATAGCTGAGAAGTTTTTATTATCTAAACTACAAGATGAGATGATGAGCCCTGAAGAAAAAGAACAACGCTCAACAAAGAACGAGCTTGAGCAATTACGTAAAGAGAAAGCTGACAGATTAGAATCTGAAAAGCAAACTCAAGCACAAAAGCTTGAGGCTCAATACGCTGATAGCTATCAGAAAACGATCATCGATGCTTTAAACAAAACTTCACTTCCTAAAACTGCTGGCACAATTAAGCGTATGGCATCCATCATGAAAAAGAATTTAGATCTAGGTCTTGAATTAACAGCGGATGATTTAGCTCTTGAAGTACGTGGCGAGTTAAGTACAGATCTTCGATCAATCATCGGTGATGCTACAGGCGAAGAGCTTATAGCTATGTTTGGTGAGGATACTGCTAAAAAGATTCGAATGAGTGACATCAAGAAGTTACAAGAAAAGCAATCACAAGTTTATCAAGGCGGGGCTAAACCAAAAGCCCAGGATAATGTCTCAAATAGAGATTCATCTAGAACAATGAGCATGGAAGAGTGGAAAGCCGACGTTGAACGTCGAGTGAAATCAAAATAAAGGTTGAAATTATTACAATTATTGGTTGACATGAAATTAACGACTTACCAGCAGGCGCAACACCAGCACCGATTACGCTCGTAAGTCTCAAATATAAAATTCATCGCAACACCAGCAATGAAAAGACAACGTTATCAAATTAACCCTGTTTTTTCTAAGCTGAGCTTTGCGCATAATTTCATTCGTAACTCGCTAGAAAAAACTCACCAAATACACACACTATTTAGGAGTTTTTACAATGGCACAACAAAACACGACCGCTACATTAGACGGTCTTTTTAAAGTCGTTTACGGATCAGGTCCGATAAACGCAATCCCTGAAATCGCGATCTTACAAAAAGAGATCAAGTTTCAGTCTACCGAGAAAATCGGCAAATCTTACAACTTCCCAGTTATCCTTTCCGCTGAAGCAGGTGTTACTTACCTAGCAGCTGGTGCGGGCGTTCAAACTTTGAATGACTCAATCGCGGCTCAGTTAAAAGAAGCATCGGTTGATGCGAATCAAATCATTATCCGTGGTCAAATGGATTATGAAGCTGCTGCAAAAGCTGTTAATTCTAAAGAAGCTTTCAAAAATGCTTCTGAGTTATTAGTTGAAAACTTGATGGAGACTGGCTCTCGTCGATTAGAAGATGCTTTCCTTTATGGACAATCGGCTTCTGGTCTTGGTGCCTCGGCATCATCTGCGAATTCATCAACTACTAAAACAGTAATTACTTTTACTGCGGCTTCATGGGCTCCTGGCATTTATGCTGGCTCTGAAAATGCTCGTGTACAATTCTGGAAAGTTTCAGATAACACAGCGGCAGCAACCACAAATGATTTCGTAATCGCTGCTGTAGACTTCAGCCTTAAAACAATCACTGTAACTGGAACTGCCACAACTGGTATCGGTGCGCTTGATACATCAATCAGTGGTGGATCTGTTTATATGACTTGGTACGGAGCTAAATCTGGGACAAGCACATGGGTCGAGCCTGTTGGTATCGATAAGATCATAACTAACGCAGGATCTTTGTTCGGTATTGATGCCTCTGTTTACTCTTTATGGAGTGGATCATCTTTTTCTTTCGGATCGACTGCTGCAACTGTTGCGAAAATCCTTAACGGAGTTTCATTAGCAGTTTCTAAGGGTGGTTTGATGGAAGAGGCTGCGGTATTATTGTCGCCTAAAACTTACATGAACTTAGCCGGTACAATGACTGATTTACGTCGCCAAAATGGTGGACAAAAAGAAACTACTGGTATTGGTGGTTTTGAATCAATCACATTGATGGGACCAAATGGAAAATTAAACTTAGTCGTGCATCCTAAAGTTAAGGAAGGCGAAGCATTTTGTGTTCCATTCAAGCGTTTCAAGCGTATTGGATCACAAGAATTTTCTTTCGAGACACCAGGACGCAAGGGTGAATTATTCTTACACGTTCCCGATAAGAACGCTTACGAATTACGTTTATACGGAGCTCAAGCTATCATTTGCACTAATCCTGCAAAATGCGTGAAGTTCACTTTAATCGTTAACACATAGTTTTCTGATCTTGAAAAATTAGCCTGGGGGCTAGAAAACCCCTGGGCTTTTTAACGTAAGGAGCTCCACAAAATGGCTTCAAATATTTCTTTCAATGGTGTTACTTATTCAATCCCTGCTGATGGCGACTCTGGATGGGGGGCTGATTTAACAGCTTACCTAATCGCAATATCAACAGGCGTTCTAGCTCGTGCTGGTGGCACATTTACACTAACAGCCGACGTTGATTTCGGATCTAATTTCGGTCTCAAATCACCCTACTACACTTCTAAAGCAACAAATCCAAGTGCAACAGGTGTTCTAAGATTAGGAAACACTCAAAGTGTTGGATGGAGAAACTTTGCAAATAGCGCAGATGTTCTACTCACTGTAAACGCTTCAGATGTTTTACAATTTAACGGTGCTTCATTTATTTACTCAGGACTTGGCTCGATTGTTAATGCAGACATAAACGCTGCTGCTGCAATTGAATACTCAAAACTTAACTTAGCAACATCAATTTTAAACTCTGATATCAACGCAAGTGCTGCAATTGCACTTGCTAAGCTTGCGGCCACAACAGTTTCTAGAGCGTTAGTTTCAAATGCTTCTGGGTTTGTGTCCGCTGCGACGACTACAGATGTTGAAATCGGTTATGTGAACGGGGTAACCTCTGCGATTCAAACACAAATGAATCTTAAAGCACCTCTAGCATCACCGACTTTCACTGGCACTGTTACTGTGCCCGCTACGATAACAGGCCCAAGCGCGGTAGTTATAACCTTACCGACTGCATCTGATACTCTTGTTGGAAGAGCTACGACTGACACGTTAACAAATAAATCAATTAGTGGATCTACAAACACGATTACGAATGTTTCGCTTACAACAGGAGTCACGGGCACATTACCAATAGGAAATGGTGGCACTGGACAAACCACAAAAGCACCGGCCTTTGATGCTCTTTCTCCCATGACTACTGCTGGTGACATACTTTATGGTGGCGCGAGTGGAACAGGGACAAGGCTTGCTGCTGGATCCTCTAATCAATATTTAAAATCAAATGGCGCATCTGCACCATCATGGGCAACATTCACGGCACCGGTTATCACTTTATACATCACTGGAACTGGCACACATGCACTAACAGCGGGTGTGAAATATGTAATAATCAGAGCAATCGGTGGCGGTGGTGGCGGAGGAGGATCAGGGACTGCGTCAAATAATTTTGGCACCGCAGGGAGCACAACAACTGTTGGGGCTACGACAATAAGTTGTACTGGTGGCGGCGGTGGTGGTCAGTCTGGAAATAGCACCGGTGGAGTCCCAACAACTTATGCTGGTACAAATATCTTTGTTTTAAATGGCGCTGATGGTGCTGGGGCAGTTTATTCAAATTCATCAAACGCTCAGCTTGCTGGAGGAATTGGTGGCGGTACCACTTTCGCATCTGGAGGGGCTGGTGGATCTTATGGTGGTGCTGGCCGCGCTCCTGTCGCTGGAAGCGGAGCCGGTGGCGGTGGCGGTGGCGGTGCCGGTACGTCTATTACTGTATTTTACTCAGGCGCTGGTGGTGCCGGAGGAGGATCAGCACAAATCATTGTTTCTTCGGGAATCCCTGGAAGCTATGCCTATACGGTCGGCGCTGGTGGTGCCGGAGGCGGTGCTGGTACAAGCGGGTCTGCCGGTGGAGCCGGAGCTGCTGGACAAGTTTACTTTGAGGAGCACTTTCAGTAATGGCTGATATAAACACAGGTAACATGTCTCACTCAATAGTAAGGTCTTTCGACGAAGGTACTGATTCGTTGAAGACTACTATTACTAATGCTGACGTTAACATAAATGTATCTGCCTTTACTGATTCAATTAAAATTGGCGATGCAAACGGAGATACAGTCACTATTACGAATGTATCTGGTAAAAAATCATTAGATGTGAATGTCACAGACATTACTTTAGACAAATCTAACGATTCGGTTACTGCACATAATCCTGAAGAACTAGTATTTCTTGATGAAGCTTATGCAATAGAATTAAAGAAGGCTCGAACAAAGCTAAGACACAATCAAATAATGAATTACTTATTATTAGTATTATTAACAATTAGCATAACTTTAAACATTTTTAAGCTAAAAGGAGTCATTCACTAATGATGAAAGATCTGCTGCAAGAAAATGGTTGGCTTGGTGTTGCGTTTATCTTAACGCTTCAATTCGTTTACACGATCTGGAAAGACAAGAACAAAGCAAAAGAGAATGCTTTAAGTGCAAACACTGAAGCGATTAAAAAGCTTTCTAAAGATTTAAATAGATATTATTTCGGTATGAAAATACTTGCTGGTGAGAGATGGACTGAGATTAAAGAATTTATTGAGACTGATCCTTCAAAAGATAGGGATGCATAATGTATAGAATCATCTTGCAGCGTTTTGAATCTACAGATCAAGGTACTTTCGGAATGATTCGAGTCGGTAACGATAACTTTGTCACAGGTGAGTTACCTTGGCGTGAAAATTCTAAAAACATGAGCTGCATTCCACCAGGGCTTTACACTTGTAAAATGACAATCTCATCTAGATTTAAAAAGTTTTTATACTCCGTCATCGGAGTAAATAACCGAGATGGGATCAAAATACATTCGGCAAATCTCATGGGAGACAAGACTCTTGGTTACAAATCTCAATTAAGTGGCTGCATATCAATCGGTGAATCTATTGGGGCAATTGAGGGTCAAAAAGCAATTCTATATTCTAAAACAGCTATAAGACGATTTGAGAATCTAATGAATCGTAAACCCTTTATTTTAGAGGTCCAAAATGGTTTCTGAATTTATTACGTCGATAATTAGTGGTGGTATTACTGGCCTATTTGGTGCTTCGATCACTCATTATTTTGATTACTTAAACAAAAAGCTTGATGTGCAGTCTCAAGATTCAAAGCAAAAGAATGAAATAACTTTGCGTGAAATGGACTCACACATCATGCAATTGGAGTGGCAAGCTCGTAATGAAATTGCTGTTACTGAGTCTGACTCTCGCGTTGAGGTCGCTGATAGCGAAGCGTTTAAGGCTGCGCTTACGAGTGAGCCAAAGATTTACTCTAACCCTTCTAAATACTCTCGATTACAAAACACGATTATGGTATTTGTTGATTCTATTCGAGGCTTAATTAGACCGGTACTTACTGTTTATCTTTGCGGAGTGACAACGGCTGTTTATATGCAAGCAGGTCAGATCATTAAGGCTCAGCCCTTATCTGTTGATCAGTCTGTCGAAGTCTACACTCAAATTTCATCTACCATACTTTATCTAACAACAACTTGTGTTTTATTCTGGTTTGGTAGCCGCACTAAAGAAAAAAGCAAATCAAAGATTAATATTTAAAGGAGAATTACAAATGCAAAACATGGACGTAAAAAAGAAGGTCTTAGAAGAGATCATGGGTTTAATGGATGAAAAAGAAGGTGATAAACTTAAGTCTCATCCTAAATTAATGGCTGCTAAGGTCGAAGTCGTAAAGCCTGAAATGGTTATGGAAGAGGGATCTCTTGAAGAAGAAAAGATGGAGTCACCAGATGAAGAGTCAAAAGAATCTGACATGGATGGATTAACTCCTGAAATGATCCAAGAGTTATTAGAAAAATACGAATCAATGAAGTAAAAGGGGGTTTTAGTGAATACACTAGAACTTATTAGCACTTTAAAAATCAAAGGGTCTTTCCCGACCTCAGACGATCTGTTTTCAACAGATGACTTTCTCGCATTATTCAATCATCAGATGAAGGTGGACATTGTCCCCATTCTGATTAGGTTAAGTGAGGAATTCTTTCTGCAATACAAAGACTTCACAATCACCCAAGGGTCAACTTACCGAATACCACACCGAGCTATCGGTGCAAAGATTAGAGATTTGAAAATGGTTGATGGAAGTGGAAATTATACAAATATCAATAGGCTCTATGAAGAGGATCGTAACTCTGGGATGTCTGGATATTACATGAGTCGAAACTCTGTAGAGCTTACTCCTGATTTTACAGCTAACACTTTAAGAATGAAATACTTTGCGAGGCCTTCAGCTTTAGTTTTACCAGTAGATTGTGCTCAAGTGATGTCTATCAACACCATGACTAACTCAGTCATTGTAACTAGCACACCTATTACTTTCGCAAATGGCACTGTTGTTGATATAGTACAGAACAATAATCCATATGATTTACTGGGTATGGATTACTCACTCTCGTCGGTATCAGGGACGACACTGACTTTTGTGAGTTTACCTGCTGATTTATTAGTGGGTGACTGGATCTGCATCGCAAATGAGTCGCCTGTTGCGATGATCCCAGAGGAAATGCAGCCTGTATTAATTCAATCATGCCTCGTTTCATGTTTATCATCTAAAAAAGACAAAGCTTTAGAGGTTGAGATGGCGATGCTTGAACAAAACAAGCGTGATGCGATTAATATGCTAGAGCCGCGCGTGGAAAACAACTCTGCCAAAGTTCGAAGTGGACGCCTTTTAGGTTATTTCCAGAGTGGATACTAAATGAGCCAAGCACTTGTTTTAAAAAACACAGGACTTAACACTAACGCGAATCAACTAAGTGAGGTGCCCGAGGGTGCTTTGACTATTGCTGATAACGTGGTGATTGATAAGGATGGCGTGGTTGAGCCTCGAAGGGGTTTCACGCGCCTTGCAAGCTCACCAGCAAGTGATCTTATCCGTAATGATAGAATCACCACATATCAAGATAAGCTCATCGTTAGACGCTCAAGTGATAATACAATGGCCTACTACAATGCTGGGTGGACGAACTATGCTGGCACTTATTTACATCCTGATTCTGATCTTGCTCGAATGCAGTTTATGCAAGCGTCGGGAAATCTTTATTTCACAACTTCACTAGGCGTTAAAGTTTTAGACGTTTACTCAGGCCCCATTTACACAACTGGAATGCCTCGTGGTCTTGACGGTTCAGGCTCTACGACTGGTGCAAGCGGAATGATGACGAATAATACTCAAGTAGCTTACAGATTCTTATGGGGATCACGCGATGCTAATAATAACCTTTATCTAGGCACTCCTTCACAGCGTATCATTGTATCTAATTCTAGTGGGTCGACTCGCGATGTTGCTCTAGTAGCTACAATTCCTAGTGGCATCACGACAGCAGACTTTTTTCAAGTGTATCGATCTAAAGAATCATCTGGCTCAAGCACTGAGCCAAACGATGAGTTACAACTTGTCTATGAATCAAATCCAACAGCAGGTCAGATCACAGCAAAGTCTGTGACTTTTACAGACTCGACACCTACTTCGTTAATGGGCGCAAGTTTATACACAAATGCTTCGCAAGAGGGTATATCAGAAAGTAATGATGAGCCACCATTTGCTAATGACATCGCATTATTTAAAAATTACACATTCTTTTCTAATATTAAGACTAAGCATAAGATCACTATCAAATTATTATCTGCTGGTGGGTCTGGCCTAGTTAATGATGACACGATCACTATAAATGGAGTGGTCTACACTGGCAAAGCTGCTGAAACAATTGCGAGTGGTTTTTTTAAAGTTTCAACAGCAGGCTCATCGTCTCAGAATATCTCTGACACAGCACAGTCACTAGTTAAGGTAATTAATCAATATTCATCTAACACGGCAATTTATGCCTACTACATTTCTGGCTTTCAAGATCTGCCTGGACAAATCCTTTTAATGAAAAGGGTTTTAGATGATACGAGTTTCGCTGTTGTTGTGTCTCGGGCTACGGCTTGGGATATCGGCACAGGAGCTAGCACTAATGATCAGTATCCTAATGGTTTAATGTGGTCTAAGAATCAACAGCCCGAGCACGTCCCGACTGCGCACGTTGAGTTTATCGGATCTAAGAATTATCCAATTAGGCGAATTGTTGCGCTAAGAGATTCATTATTTATTTTAAAAGCTGATGGCGTTTTCAGATTAACCGGATCTGGTGGCTCATGGACTATTGACCCGCTTGACACCTCGACTAGAATCATAGCACCAGATTCGGCATCAGTCGTGAACAATCAAATTTTCTGCTTGGCAGATCAGGGCATTGTTGCGATCAGTGACGTAGGCGTGCAAGTAATGTCTCGTCCAATAGAGGATGAAATTAGTTTTTTGATTTCAGAGGATTACGAAAAATTAAAAGAGCTTAGTTTTGGTTTAGCGTATGAAACAGATCGTAAATACATTTTGTATACAATCGGAAATAATTCAGACACTTTCACGACTAAAGCTTTCGTTTATAACACTTTTACTCAAGCTTGGACAACATGGACAAAAGATGTAAAGCACGCAATCGTTAATCCAGCCGATGATAAAATCTATTTATGTAATCCTTCTGATCAACACACGTTGCAAGAAAGAAAATCTTTAACATTTGCTGATTACATTGATGAGGAGCTTGATGGCTTTACGATCTCATCATTTTCTGGCAAGAGCGTTGTGCTAAATAAAGTATTATTACTAGACGTAGGCTACTTACTTTATCAATCTGCAAGCGTTTACTCTGTGATCACAGCCATTGATGCGGCCACAAATACCGTGACTGTTAATGATTCAAGAGCATGGACAATGGGCACAGTTACGATTTACAAATCAATTACTTCGGTTTTAGAATACACAGCTCAGCATTTTCAAAACCCAGGCGTGATGAAACACTTTCAAGAAGTCGCGATGCTGTTTAGAGAGACTAATTTTGTAAGCGGTGTTCTATCCTTTTTCACAGATCTATCTGGTGGGTATTCTAATACTACTTTTTACGGGACTTACGGCTCAGGCCTTTGGGGTTTATTCTTATGGGGTCAAATCCCTTGGGGTGGCACGACTCGGCCAAGACCTGTCAGAGTATTTGTCCCTCGTGAGAAATCGCGCGGTACAATCTTGAGTCCTAAAATTACAATCGCAAATGGTTACTCTAAATGGTCTTTAAACGGGATTAGCATTAATTATGAGTGGGTTTCTGAGAGAACCTCTAGATCATGAGTAAGATAACGCCGCAACGCTTTAGTGTGGAGGAGTTTAGCGATCAGAAGAGCTGGATCGAAAAGCTATTCTCACCTTTAAATCAAATCACGGGTGACATCGTAAGGGCCTTTAGTAATGGATTTAATGTTGAGGACAATCTTTTTCAAGAGATTAAAGAAATCAAGTGGGTCAGTAATGATTCAAATTTTCCTTTAAAGTTTCGCACAAAGTTTTCTGTACAGCCCAGAGGTTTGATTTACATATACTTACTCAACAACACTCTTGGAGCTTATTCCACCGTTGCTCCGCATATTATTTGGAGTTACCAAGATAGCACAGTGACGATAAGCAATATATCAGGACTTATAGCCGACAACACTTATACAATTAGAATACTCGTAATTTATGGATAGGAGCTAGAAATGCCATACGCACAAAAACCAATGATGGATGATGAAGAGAAACAGGCGCAGCAACAAGGCGGGATGAATATCTCAGGTGGAGCCCCTGCTAACTTCTCAACTGGTGTGCCCGGACAAGATGCTGGTGGTGGAGCCGCTAAGCCTCAAAAATCCTCTGGTAACTATACAAATATCCAAAGTTATTTAGAGGCCAATAAAACTCAAGCTGATCAGATGGGTCAGACTATCGCTGATAGCGTTGATCAATCAGCCGGTCAAGCACAGCAAAAGATTCAAGGATTAGAAGCAAAGACTCAAAAAGTTGAGGCCTATGATCCGAATGAAGTTTTCAACAATGTTACAAATTTAAATGATCAGCAAAAAAATGATTACAGAACTCAGCGTCAAACTGGTGGATACACAGGACCACAAACTGTTGATCAAGTTGAGGGATATGCTGACACTCAAAAAGCTACACAAGAGGCCGCCACAAAATTACAAAACGCACAATCTGAAACTGGTCAGCAACAATTATTAAAAGATACCTATGCTAGACCTAAATACACAGCAGGAGAGAACCGCCTTGACCAAGTTCTATTACAAAATAGTGCTGGGTCAAAGCAAGCTCTTGAAAATGTGAATGACAAATATAAAGGATTTAATGATTTACTTGGTGGGGCCACGCAGAAAGTTGGCGACTCTATCAATGCGGCTAAAACACAAGCTCTTTCTAATAAACAGAATATTCTTAAGAGTGAACAAGACCAGTACAATAATCTTTTAAATCCAATTCAGCAAAGAGCTGATCAGGCGAATAAAGATAATCCCGCACTCATTCAAAGGATTCAAGCCGATCTGGAAGACGACACCTTGAATGCAGAGACTCTTCAGAGGCTTGGCCTGTCTGGAAATGAAAAGCTTTATAACCAGAATTTGTCTGGCTATATGAAACCGACGGAGACACAAGTCGGTATTGATAATGTTGCAAGTGCTGATGAGCGTGCAAAATACAAAGCCCTATCTGATTTAATTCAAGATCCAACAAAAACTCAGCTTAGTGCTGATGGATCAGCAATCGACCCTCTTGGTTTTAATAAAAGCGCATTCTTAAAAGACAACGCAGCTAAAGAAAAAGAGCTGGCTGATATTTTCGGTAAAACTAATTTTTCAACTGAGAGTGGCAATATTTCTATCCCCTACGCAAACTCGTACGCAAAAGGCACAGCAAACGTAAACGTGGCTGATTACTTGGCTCGCGGTAACAATGCTTTTTCTCTAGACAGCTCTCAAATTGGTTCTGGTGCAGGAGGTAGCGGTAGCCTTGGCGGTGGTGTTGGTGGTGGACATTATGGATATGACCAGCGACAACAAGGCATGCAGCAGGCACAGGCCTCCGCGCTTCAGCAGCTTCAAGATTTCCTAACACAAAATAATTATTATAGAACAATTCAAAAGGGGTAGTTTATGGGTGGCATATTAAGTTTATTAGATGGTGGATCAAGCGACAGGGCTCAAGGTATTTCTGCTGATGCTTTAAAAGCTGCGCAAGGAATACCACTACCCGTCTTAAAAGAGTATTATCCAGAGCTTTATCAGGTCGTTTCACAAATGAATCCAGAACTAGAGTCGGCTGTAAATCTTGGGCCTTCAGAAATGCAAGGGATCTCTACAGATCCAGCATTAAGACAGGCGCAGATGGGCGCTCTAAATAAACTCTCGGGCATTGGTGAAGCCGGTGGACGTGACGCTCAGTTTTTATCTGATGCCGCTCGTGTTCAAAATGATGTGAATACAAATCTACAAGGCCAACAAGGCGCGATCATGCAGAATTTAGCGGCTCGAGGACAAAGTGGCGGTGGATCTGAATTAGTAGCAAGAAATATTGCAGCACAGAACGCCTCTAACCAACAGTCGCAGCAAGCTTTAGATTTAAATGCACAGGCCGAGCAAAGAGCTCTTTCTGCATTAATGCAGTCTGGACAACTTGGCGGACAAATCCAAGGACAAGACTTTCAACAACAATCAGCGAAGGCCCAAGCCTCTGATTCGATTAATAAATTCAATGCTGCAAATCAACAGCAAGTCATGTCAAACAATGTTGGTGCAAAGAATAATGCTCAAAGCACAAATGTTGCGAATCAAAATCAAGTAGCCGGACAAAATACACAAGGACGCAATCAAGCTCAACAGTACAATCTTAATCTTTCCCAACAACAGTATGACAATCAGATGAAAAAACTAGGATTAGTGAATCAAGCTAGCAAAGGTTTATCAGACTCATACTCTCAAGAATCAGTAGGCACTCGTCAACTTGTTGGTGGCTTAATCGGGGCTGGGGCTCAATATATGGGGGGTAAGTAGTAATGAGTGATTTAATCAAACAATATATGCAGCAAAAGTATGGTGAGAATTACGAGCAAGATGCACAGGATAAGTATGATGATAGGTCTGACAGCTTAAATACTGCTGGTCTGTTTTCTAATTTAGGGGATGTGATTGCTGGTAATAAAATTGGATCTGCAAATGATTATTTCTCAGGACTAAAAAAACAAGCTAAGGAGGACACTCTTGGTAAGCTTGATTCAGCTAAAAAGTCTTACATGGCTGATGAATCACTTAACTCACAGATGAAAGATTCTAAAAATAAGCAAGATGCGTTTGACTCAAGCTCTTCACAATCTCAGTCTTACAGAAAAATGATTGAAAAAAACTTTCCAGACGTTGCTAAGTCTTACGGCGATTCTTGGAATAATGTTTCTGCTGGTGATCAAGACGCGATCTTTAAACCATTACAGTTAAAAGAAAACATCGAAGCAAGAAAGCAAGCCGCTTCGATTGATAGAGCTGCTAAAACAGTTGCTCCAAAGGCTGCACAATCTTTAGCGACGGGATTTGGTAAAAGGCTAGAGCAAGCAGAAGATGTTTTTAGTACGCTTGAGCAAAGCGGGTATGACAGGTCTGATATTTCTGCTGGGCTTGGTTCTATGCTGCCTAATGTTGCTAGAACTTCTAATTCACAAAGACAGAGTCAAGCAGAACGCAATTTCATCAATGCGGTGTTAAGACGAGAGTCAGGTGCTGCAATCTCGCCAACAGAATTTGAAAATGGTGAAATACAGTATTTTCCAAGGGCTGGGGATAGTCCTGAAGTAATGACTCAAAAGAAGAATAATAGACTCCAAGTATTGGGATCAATGAAGAATGAGTCCGGAACTGAGTGGGATAAAGTTAAACTTATTACTGAGTCTAAGCCACAAAAAGCGGCTCAGGATTCAAAAGCGCAAACAGTAACTCAAGGCGGGCACACCTACACATTGAACCCGCAAACAGGTGAATATGAATAAACCAAAATTCGATCCATCAGCTCCATTTAGCGAAGAGAAACCAAAGTTCGACCCAAGCGCACCATTTGAGTCTTCTGTCTCAGAAGATTATGACTGGTCTAATGCTCCAAGAGATCTGCTTCGAACAAATATCGATGCGCTTCCAATGTATGGTCAAGCCGTTGGTTCTCTCCTTGGTCCTATTGGTTCAGGCCTTGGTCAATCCGCTGGAAATTCTCTAAAGGAAGGCATCAACGGTCTAATTGATCGTCCGTTTTCTGACAACTTTCGTCTGCCTACTGAAGAACAAGTAGCTAAGGTCACTAACGGCGCAATTGAAAACTTTAATATGGGCGCAGTCTCTGAAATGGGCGGGCAAATCGTCGGGAAGGCTTTACCGCTTGCGTGGCAAGGCGCTAAATCAGGAGCAAACAAAGTCGGCGAATATCTAGCGCCTCAAGCTGAAAAACTTGCTGTAAATTCGACTGGTGCGACTGGTGCGCAATCAGCAAAATTTGCCGATGATGCCGGGCGCGAATTACTAGACCGAAAACTTGTGAGGTTTGGTGATAATGCAGACAATATTGCAAAACGCACTGGAGACGCAATGGACGGTTCCAATGCTGAAATCGATTCAGCTCTAAAAAGATTAGACGTTAAAGGCGTTACGGCTTCGGCCGATAATGTTGTCATGGAGCTAGAGACAAAGATCGCAGACCTTTCAAAAGACGCTTCACAAACGGGTCAGATTAAAAAGCTTAAATCCATCGTTGAAGACATTACCGCGACAGGTGAATCAAACATACCAATCAGCTTGGGTGAAAAAACTAAGCGCGGTTTCAATAAAATGGCTGGTAACTGGATGGACCCCGAAGTCGGCGCAGCTGGAAAAACTGCTTATCAGGCCTATCGAGGTGAAGTCGAAAAAGCGGCGCAAGCAGCGTCGCCAGAGCTTGCCGAAAAGTTCACTCAAGCAAAAAAGACCTATGGTTTACTAGCTCCCATTGAAGAAGCAGCAACAAAACGAGCGAATACCCTAAACCAATCCCCTTTTGGCGGGCTGTTAGATGTCGCGACTGTTGGCGGTGGCGGTGCCGCCTTGGGTGGTCCTTTAGGATTAGCGACGGGAGTCACGGCAGCTGTAGGTCGGAAACTTCTTGCGCCTAGAGTAGCTTCATCAGCAGCGGTCACTATCGACACGATTTCTAAATCACTTATGTCATCGCCGCAAATGGCGAAGCTTGCGAAAACCAATCCTGCTGAATTTAGCGCCTTTGCCTCAAGGCTCAGCCAAAGTATAGGTCAGGGATCCAATCAAGCTGTGCAACAAGTTCCAGCCTCAATGATGAGGGCAACAGAAGAACAAACTAACTCGGCTAAAAATAAAGCCCCTGTAGATAAAAAAGAGATCATGAATAAATTAAATGGCTCTAAATATTCTCAGGTTTTACAAAATGCTGCTGACAAGGGTGATGATTCATTTAATGCCGCGCACTTTATTTTGAGCTCTCGAGATGAGGGCTATAGAAAACAGATTAGTGGCGAAGGTAATTAAAACTTAACCCATCTGCGTTCTAAAGTCTTTCGGGCTAGATATGCTTTTCGCCATTCTTTATATTCTTTAACTTTTAGAAACCCACTATCTTGTGAGTAGGGTATGTCAAATACATAACAAACCATTTTCTTTGAATACGTGAGACTGTTGCCTGCATCAGCGATCTCAGCAACATACATCCAAGTCCTATCGAATATATCACGAGGCAATGCCTTAATCATAAATCTACTACCTTTTTGCGTGAATCTTTTGTTGATGATTTGTGTTTTGTAGTTCTTAGAGGTCTTTTGCCTTGAGCCTTCAATAACAGATTCATGATTGAGCTATATTTGACTTCGTTAGCATCTACTTTGTAGAGATTTGCCTCGACTAAGAGGCGTTTTATCTTGGTGATCGCTATCAGATCCATATAAGGGTTAACTTTGTCAAACCCATCAATTGTTTGAATAAATTTAATTCTATCTAATTCAGTTATCATTATGCCCCCCAATTGGTGTGGACTCTTGACTTGAACAAGATTTAAACGGCCAGCGCACCCACCAAGAGTTAGCTTCCTAATCCACATAATGATTTATTTCTTAGTAGTTTTTTTAGAAGCTTTCTTTTTAGAAGTTTTTTTCTTAGTAGTTTTTTTCATAGATCCTCCTTTCATAATCAAAGTATGTTTTTATGCTGTTGTAAACTTAAATATCAATGCTGTTGCGATTCTTGGGTGATTTATACTCTTTTTTAGCCTTCTGATATTCATCATTTTTCATCATCATGTCTGACTCTATTTGCGAAAGATCCAGAAGCCTCAGGGCCTTTGTTTTCGCGAGAGTAAACGAGTCACCCTTGTCTAAAAAACTTTCATTAAATCAACAGCACATCTTATTTGTCGCAGATCCATTTAGAACTCCAAGATAAGTCTCTTGGGGCTCATCTCTGTTATGTCGCCAAGATCAAAGGATTTCTTCCAGTGCTTTTCAGCCTCATCAAATACTTTTTCAAGTATAGCCAAGTCAGCAGCATCAAACTGCTCTTGCATAGCCGCCTTGATTTTCATTCGCAGCACGATTAGTTCTGTGGTCTCATCCATCATTACACCCTTTCAAGTTTTTTTGATTTCTTAGAGCTTTCTTTAATTAATGCTTCAATACCCTTGCCAATGGTGATTACAGGTCTTTTGTTAGAGAGCTTATCTTGTAGCTGCATCTGTTTATCATAAAGCTCGATGTACTTGTGAGCATTCGTTGAATGAGTCGCAGAGACGTCATGACAAAGTTTATTAAGTGATTCTACCATTGAAATGAGCGATCTGATCTTAATGTTACACTCACCAACACTTTGAATGTTTGAATTAACAAGCCTGTGCATATCGTTATATTTAAGTTCACAAGCAAAGGCTGAGTCTTTAGCTTTCTCAGCGTCATGCTTACTTGAGCTATTTGTGGTAGTCGTGTTGTGAAAGAAAAGCAAAAGAGCCAACACTAAAGCAATAATAAAAACATATTCCATCAATCACCTCTTAAAAAGACTTTCACTTAACTAGCCTTCAATCAACTAATTTCTCTCTGAATGAAATTAGAAATAGCTGTTGAGATCTCAATTTGATTTCTCCACTCTTCGCCACCCCAGTAGTCAACCAGGTTGTGCTCTAGATCGGGATGCCAAGCCTTAATTTTTCTCATCCACCACTTCCCGTAAACAGCACACATCGATATTATCTGATTCTGCTCGATGCCAGGATTTATTTTCGTATTGTACACAAGTTTTAGAAAAAACAATGGGTAGCCTAGTGCCCTTATCCAAATGGGCGCTTCAAGCCCTGCGCACTTGTATAAAAAAAGTCTCGTTTCTGGGAGGAGCACGTCTTTATTTATAAAGCTACTTTCAGCATATTTTTTTAAAGCTGCGAAAATAACAAGGTTATCATATTTCATAGGTAGCGTTGCAGCTCCACCAGCCCAATTGATTAACTGATCACGGCTAGTTAGTAGCGGGTCGCTCCATTTAGGGTCTGTGGGGTGTCTCACAAGTTCTTTATCTTTGGTTAGAAACTGCCACAAAAGAGCTTTATCAACATCAGATCCAGCCATTGCCATAAGGCCCGCTCTACTTGATGAGTCACCCGTATCGAAGTATTCAGGATAACTCGCATTGTGCTGACCTATTATTCCGATTTCATCGCGTTTAATCATCCTACTCTCCACATTCTTTTAAAACTTGCTTGAAATCATCACTGGATGCGCTCGTATCTTCGTTCGGTGCAGCTAGAAACTTTTGCACTTCTAAATAGTGATTGATTGCATTAACGAGCTTCTCATACTTAGATTGAAGCTGTGCAATTTCGTCTGACATTAGGTTGTATTGGTATCTAGCGCCCGCACTGGCTACGTGGTGACACAAATTACCAAGGTCTCGACCCCAAGTTAAGTCCTCTGGGTAGTCAACATTAGCTTGGTTATTCCACCCACAATTAACTAATACATTTCCCACGTGTATCTGGCATGAGACTTCGTCGTATTTAACGCAAATATTTTCAGCGTCAGGCCAAGTTCGTTGTCTCACTTTGTCTCCAATGCTTTCTTCATCCTACTCCCCACATTCTTTTAAATATTTCTTCATTTAATAGCCGTAGCCGTTGCCGTAGCCGTAGCCTTGCCCACCTATCGAACTGTGCTGGTCTTCAAAATTTATAGTGCGCTTCATAATTTACCAGCCCACTTGGTTTTTACTTCACTCATTTTGTACTCACTTCTGTTAAGCTATTTTGGTTTACAATCTCGAATTAATTCTAAAAGTTTATTGGAAATAATAACATACTGATTTGATTTAGTAACACCAGCAGCAGCATAAGCATCAGCAACACCAGCAACACCAGCAACACCAGCAACATAAGCAGCAGCAGAAACATCAGCAGCAGCAACACCAGCAGCATAAGCAGCAGCATAAGCAGCAACATCAGCAACACCAGCAACACCAGCAGCATAAGCAGCAGCATAAGCAGCAACATCAGCAACACCAGCAGCATAAGCAGCAACATAAGCAGCAGCAACACCAGCAGCATAAGCAGCAGCATAAGCAGCATCAGCAGCAGCAACATCAGTAGCATAAGCAACATAAGCAGCAGCATCAGCATCAGAAGCAGCAGCATAAGCAGCAGCATAAGCATCATAAGCAGCAGCATCAGCATCATAAGCAGCAGCAGAAACATCAGCAGCAGCAGCAACACCAGCAGCATAAGCATCATAAGCAGCAGCATAAGCAGCATCAGCAGCAGCAACACCAGCAGCATAAGCAGCAGCATAAGCAGCATCAGCAGCAACACCAGCATGAGTAGAAGCAGCATAAGTAGCATCAGCAGCTATTCGCGCTAGTCGTAATTTATCTAGGTCCAAAACATCTCTCTTCAACTCTGTTAAAACTCCATCAATCGCTGCAATCGATTTTTCGGTATTAGCGTATTGACGTGCTTGTTCCACCATAAAAACTAACATTGGCATTTTAATACTGTTTAAATCTGCTCCGACATTAATGGCCTCAAGAAATTGAACAGGAAAGGTTTTAGCTTTTTCTAGTGGCAGACCTTCAAATATTTTATCTTCTAATCGTGCTAACCATTCTGGTACGCCTATTTCAGTTTCATAAGCAGCGTGATTTGACCCGTGAATGGTGCAACCGACAGCACAGCCCCTACCATCTTCCCAATATTGGCCTTTGATAATCTCATCGGCTTTGGCATGTGCATTAATGCGGTCTAGGTATTTTTCTTTAACGTCATTACTATTTAAAAATGCTTCCACTTATAACTCCTTAATCTTTTTAATTTCTTCAAAGGCTTCTGGCTTAAATATATTCATTTCCATAACCCACCTTCCTCACACTTAGATTTAAACTCTGCTACTGATTGAGGTATCGGTGATATTCGAAACTCTGCTATCTCGTGTTTCATTTCAGCGCAGCCTCGTGATAATTCTTTAGCTTGATGAAACTGTTCACTCATAGATGGCTTATTCAAGTGATGTCTTTCTTGAAAAAGCATGTAAGCAATCAAGCATGGGAATAATAAAAGTAGTATCGAGCCAACAATCTTTTCACTTGTTCTCATTTGTTTATCCACAGAATTTAATTTCAACGGACTAACCTAATACCTAAATTCGGTATCAATCCGAAGCTTTGTAATATGAATAAAACAACACAAAGAATCACAAGCCCAACAATTACATTTTTAAATGGCGCAGGCATTGGGATTTGTAAAACCAAGTAAGTGATTAGACCTATTACCGCTATAACTAAAACCATAACTAGCAATGACATGTTTTCTCCTTTTTAATTCCATTCATTTTCTGATTTACAAATTCGTTTACAATTTTCATCTGGCTTACATACTGTTTTGCAAAATTCATTTGATGCGCAACCAGAGACACTAACTATGAGGAGTAGCAGAATTATTATTCTCATCAACAAGCTCCTAATTTATTCATGTAATACAAAAGATTTTTCAGCGTCGTAGGATTAACCATAAGGCTATCAACTGAGCCGCAATTCTGACATCGATAATCAACAATCGTTAATTGATCGCCGAATACTTCCACGTCTTGATCGATTCGCTTAATTCGCAAATCATCAGAGCCACAACCAAAAGCACAAGTTCGATTTTCAGATAACGTCATTTTTTGCATTCCTCGCCCAGTAAGGCAGCTCTTGTTCAAACTTCTCAACCCGCTGTTTTGTTTCCGGGTCCATCGCCCAGACAAGTTTTCCGACCGTATATGTATCGTCGTATGAATTTGTTTTAAAATCGTAAACCATCGCGCCAGTGTAAACCTTAACTGACCCATCAAGCCGATTCTTGACTGCCTTGATCAGTGTTGGCCTAAAGTGCTCTGAGCCATTGCTTTCAATTACTTTGTCACCTGGCGCGAGCATAATACCCTTTGTGGCTACTTTAAAAATATCACTTGAACCATGAAAGTCTGACAGGTCTGGCATTGCACTTACGAAACGTGTGTTCGATGATTCTTTGCGAAGCTGTGAAACTAAAATCACTGGTATGTTGTAATCCAAAACTGTTTGCCTGATTTTTTGAACAGCTTTTTTGAAGGCTTTGTTTTCTACCTCGTCGCCAAGCTCTAAATAATGCAAGTGATCTAAAACGATCAAGTCAGCATCAGAGTATGATTGCACATCGATCGCAAACTTTTCTAGCGTGTATCCTTCGTCTGAGTACCTGATAAAGAGATTCTCGATGCGCTTAAATTGTTCGCGTGCTGTTTCTAGGTACTTGCCAACAAGATCCCAACACTTACCATAATAAAAATCAGGATAATTTAGTCGGCCATATTTTCTTTGCGGGTCTAAGTAATATTCTTTTGCTAAGAATTTATAAAGCTGTCGAAGCTCGACTTCTTTTCGCTCTGCCTCGAGCGCAAACAATAAAACCTTTTTTCCAAGTCTTGCGTTGTGAAATGCAATATGAAACGCAGCTTCACTTTTTCCAGCGCCGGAGCTTGCACCAAGTAGAATTACGTCAGTCTTCGCTATACCGCGAAGGCAGTCGTCTAAAAAAGGAATGCCGAAAGACAGCAAGCCGATTCCGTTTTGTATTGTCGATTCTTTCAGTGAGTCGAAGTTTTCCGAGAAGTTTGTAAATTTATTAAATTCGTTCACGAATCACCTCGGGGAATATTTCTTTGAAGTACTGATATGTTTTTTTGTTGTCTTTTTGATACCAGTTTATATATTGAAAAACTGTAGGTCCGGCTTTGTCATTTGAGCCAATTCGTTTACTCTTGTCTATAAAAACACTCGTACCTTTTCCATTCACGATTAAATTTAAATTGCCATTGTTGTTTCGCTTAAACGAAAATGTTTCACACGCAACACACTCATGACCTGACAATCGAAGCAATGCTTGTTCGCAGTCCATCGAATAAATTCTGTCAAAAAGATTATCATCGTTTAGGAATTTCAACTCACGACTAGATTCTTTTTTCTGATCGTATCTTTTTTCATCTTCTGGCTTTAGAAAAAACTGCAACATTTGTTTTTCTGTGAACTTGTTTGTCGATGAGTGTTTTAGCAAAACCATGAAAGGATCATCTGGGTTTTTCCAATGTAAATGCAAAGGAGCGCGAAGTATTCTTGCAATGTCTTTTGCATTTTGATCACCACCGTAGGCTGTGACTAATCGATCTTGAATTTCTTTGTGATTTTCGACGGTAGCGTCATCGGTGTGAAAGTAAATTTGATAGCCGCGTTTTGTTTCAATCACGACTGTTGGTGTCGGGTATTTTTTAATCGTCTCGCGCTGCTCTTCTTTGGTCCCATCGTCGATGTCTACGGCCCAAGAAATAATGCGCTTAAGGTTCTTGATTTGTCTCGCACCAATGAACTCATTCACTGTCCAGTAAACACCCCATTTTTTTCCATTCCACGTTGCGGCCTCGCTCCAAGATTCGACAGCGTGGCAACCATGCGTGGCGGGTTCAGAATCAAATAATCGATAAACATCACGGCCAGTTGTTAGGTCGAAACTCACAGCTGAAACTTTCCGCTTGATGGCGCTTTTTGAGGAGGAGAATTGTTGTCGTATTTTCCCTCTAGAACTTTCAAATAATTTTTGTCGTTACAAATAACCCAATCAAAATCAGCAATCCAGCCTTTATCATTCACGCCATGAAGGAACGGGGTTAAACCGATTTTTGTTATAACTGCTGGCCATTGTGCACGGAATATTTCGGATTCAAACCTCGCGGCCAATTTACTTTTTCGATCTTCGTTAAGCGTTAAAATTTTCTTAACTTTTTCGGAACTATTCCAAGTTTTGACAAAATCCAAAGTTTCTTGTTTGTACTTTTCTACGCCAATAGTTTTTTGTTTATTCTTTGGCCTTGGGAATTTTAAACCAGATGAAATGGGGGCAGCCGATTTATCGGCGGGGTTTTCTTTTTTTGGTTTATCTTCTCTTCTATTCTCTTCTATTCTCTTCTCTTCTCTTGTATTGGGAGGGCTTTTTTCGTACTTAAGTAGCTGTAATGACTCAAATTTGGTGAGTGAACTCTGTATAGAGTGTGTACGAAGTCTGAAGTAACTCGGTATAGAGTTGGTAGTAAGTGTGTATGAACTCTGATTCAAGTCTGATGCAACTGTGAGTAGATAGAGATAGAACCGCGTCTGAACTGCGCTTAATTGTGAAACCTTATCGTCGCTAAAAAACCTATTTTCTAGCTTAAATGACCGATGATTTTTCTTTTTCGTTGCGTTGTGTAAATCCCAGCTAGGAATAGATATTTTGAAGATTATATTAGATGCCGACGCCACTCGTTTTCCCCTCAGACGCCACTAATAAAGGGATTAACTGGCTGCTATGTCGAATGTGCTAATTATTGGTGCCCTGGGCCGGAAGTGAATCCGATTTGTGCTCTAAAAACTAACATATTGTTCATGACAGCCAGTCAAACACAACTTCGATTGGCGTCTTGTTGTGACTCTTACTTAACTTTAGAAAGTATGTTTATCAACTGTTTTTTTTCAGAATTTACATACCCTGAGGTTGCTTAAAAAGGCAACTTATCTTCATCAGCTTTTTGCTTATCGGTGTTTTGAATAGTTACGAAGTCGGGATGTTTTACATCTTTTTTAAACTTGTTGTAAAATAAGTTAACCCAAATGCTCGTCTTGTCATCAAGCTCGACTTTTACCGAGTAGTAATCGTTCCCAACCTTGGTTTTCTTTATCCACATCGCTCCTTTGTAGTCTTTCTTTTCCATATTATGCCTTACCTTGAGATTGTTTAAATTCTTTCATTCTATTAATTAAATCGATAACGGCCTTAGATTTCTTTTCTTGATCAAGCGATTCAAGTTTAGTCAGATATCCGTCAAAATCTTCAGGCATTAACTCGTCAAACTTTTTACCCTTAAAACCACCGTCTGCAAAATAGTAAGGGTCTTTTTTAAATTCAGTTTTTACGGGATGACCTTGATCTTTTACTACTGGTCCACTTGCTAAATTTCCGTCATCGTCTTCTGTTGGTAGATTTAGCAAGGCTGTTAAGTGGTATCTTTTTGAATACGTCTGAGCAGACCCAAAGCTTTGCATGTCTTGATTTTTCATTAACAATTTAGACTCTGCTGCAATAAATTCACAACTCTCAACGTGCATTAGTGTTGTGGTCAAAGTGTTGTCTAAAGAAGTTGAGTGCATTATTAGAATGCCATGCTTATTTAGAGGATCTTTAATTGCTGAAATGACAGACTCAAGCGTTGCGTATTTTGCGTTATTAAAAAATGTATTCTTTGCGTCCTTGGCTGCAAAAGTTATTTCTTTTTGTGCCCTAAGCATGGCGGGCATAATTGTCTTTATCGATTCACTTGTTCTCATTATTTTAATCCTTTATTAATCGTTATTTTTAAAGCTTTATTTTCTTTTAAAGTAGCGCCTTCAACATGACCCGACAGTTTCATTTCTTCTAGAATCTTTTCTCTATCAATAGCCTCAGTGACCACTTGATATTTAAATTCTTTCGGGATCATAGACTCGTCAGTAATGATCAAGCTTGATTTAGAGTTTGAAAGCTTGAACACATATTCATTGCCTTCTATCTCATTTAATTCGCCTAATATCATTGCCTGTTTAATATTGTTCTTTAATCGCTCAACAACGTTTTGCATAGACATGCGCACCTTATTAATCTGATTTTCTTTTTCTTTTAAAAGCTCGGCATACTTGCTAAAGTCATCCATTATATACTTATATGAATCCGATTTAATAGCTAACGACTGTGCACTGACAACTAAAGCGTCTTCAATCTCAGGCGTTAACTCGCCGTCATTTTCTATGATCATAGATTTTAGCGCGTGCGCTTCGTTCGCTAATAGTAATAATGATTTACTCATTTTGACCAACTTCCTTTTCTAATAGTTTATTAGCTGCGTCTGAAAACTCTGACAAATTGGTTACGTCAATCCACATCTCTAAAGCTGGGACATAAGCCTCTATTTTTTTAATCTCATAATTGATTGTCTTTTGAATCCCAAAGGCATGATCAAACGAATCGCGCACAATCTCGTAAGACACCTGCATATTATCAGTTAATATTTCATGAAGCATAACTTCTCCCTCGCCCGAAGGCTTATAAAGTTAATAAATAAGTGACTGACTCAAGGTGATAATTCATGCCGTGATCTTAGCTGTAATATAACTAGAGTACCGTAATTACTTGACTAAGTCAACCTTTTCCGGTACTATTTAAATATGAAAGAAAATACACTGACAACTAGGGATGTAATACTAACGAACTTAAAAGCCATTATGGACGATAGAGGGTTATCTTATAAAGACCTAGGCGACATAATGGGACTCTCAAAGCAGCGCGTGTCTGGCATATTCAACAATCCAGAAATGACACTGAAAACGATAGGCAAAATAGCCGCAGCCTTAGACATTGAAGAGACTGATTTAACAAGTGAACCAAAGCTTTTAAGTATCAAAAAACAACTAAAATAGGAGTAGATATGAAGAAACTTTTTATA